>Ga0209417_1002592_pt1 | contig 27014 bp, 37 predicted proteins | sample RifGroF2_FD_184002 | JGI IMG/M metagenome (GOLD analysis project Ga0209417, IMG submission 184002) | Groundwater microbial communities from Rifle, Colorado, USA - Groundwater F2 (SPAdes) (version 2) | ecosystem: Environmental > Aquatic > Deep subsurface > Groundwater | place: Rifle, Colorado... | reverse complement strand
AAGAGCATACGTGGTATCATTCATACTGTCACCCTTGCGTTCCCAAGTATAGTCTCTATCTACTAGAGTCTTATATTTACCGTAATAACTAGTAAATAGGCCTTCTATATATCCGCCATTACCTTTTCCAGTAAAAAGCAACATTGGAAAATTTACTTTCTCTAAATATTTCTTTGTGGCAGAATCTAGTTTCCAATCAGTATCAGGCCTTTTTTGTCTGTGTTCAATCTCATAGACAAATATATACGCTAGTATTTTTTGTCTGATAGCTTTGTTTTCTTCAGTGAAATTATCGCCACTGCATATCGGACAATCTCTACCCACACAATAAACATCTTTAGAGAATTTCTTTCCTGAGGGAAAGTTTATTGTATAATTATGAAATGGTACTTGAATAATTTCATCACCATCAGTTAAAAATCTAAGCTTAACAGAATCACCACTACTTATCCTAAGTACTTTTATTAAATTATCTTTCTCGGATTTAGCTTTTTGAACTTCTTCTGAATGCGCTTTTATATTTTGCAAACCTTTTAACATTCTCTTATTTTTCTCCTTTCAATTTCAATTCTTTTTCAAAAAATCTTATAGCTTCGACTATTTCTTCTTTAGTTCCAGTAGTAGAAATAAACGCTTCTTTATTATTTGACAAAGTGTATTTTACAGATACTGTTGAAACACCCAATTTATTCTCCTCTTATTAAATTTAATTTTTTTGATCTTATTCTTTCTTCTAAATCTTCTTTTGTATGTTCGTCAGGGTCTTTATTTTTATCTAGCTCTACTCTATATACTATAAATCCCTCCCTTATTAATTTTGTAGCTATATTTTCTGTTGCTTTATTTCCAGCGTCATCATTATCTAGTATTAAATTTATTTCTTTAAAATATTTTTTTAAAATTGAAACTTGAGTATCGCTTATTCCAGAATGAAATAAAGCTAAAACATTCTTAAATCCGTATTGATACAATTTTATTTGGTCAAAGGCCCCTTCAACGAGATAACATTCTGAAGAAGGCGCTATTAGATTAAGACCAAAAATTAATTTTGAAATAGAAAAACCAAAAGAATTTTTGTATCTTTTCTCTAGTATGCTTCTATTAACAAAACTTTCCAGTTTGCCCTCTTTATTAAAAATTGGAATTGCAATTTCCCTACACTTTATATTATATAAAATCTTGTAAATTTTTATTGTATCTCTTGTTAAACCCCTGCTAAATAAATATCTTAAAGAATCTTCATTAGAAAGTGCGGAAATATAATCTATTGAATTGATTAAAGAATAATTTTCTAATAGTGTCTTTGTGTTAAAGATACTATTCAAATTTAATTTAAGATTATTTTGCCACATTTCATAAGTAAATAAGTTATTAGTTGTATATTTATTTTTGGCTTCTTCTCTAGTTATACTTAATCTCTTTGCAATTAAATCAAATACATTACCTTTTACACACCCAGCAAAACAATTTACAAGCCCTTTTTCTTTGTGTATTCTTAATGAGGGATTAGTATCTTCATGAAATGGGCAAATAACTAAATAGTCATTTTTATCTTCAGAGATATCGCCTAAGTCTAATGATTCTAATATGTTTATTATTTTCATTTATTTTGTCTTATGTCTAGGTAGATAGATTTGAACTATCGAACCTCTTGGTCCCAGGCCAAGCGCTCTACCAAACTGAGCTATACCTAGTCTTCAGTAATTCCAATTTTTATAGTATTTTGACCGTATTCTATGTATCCAGATTGTTCATCTTTACAGAAACCTTCAAATGACCTTTCAGGAGAACTTTGTTCTAATTTCATTTGTCTAATTAGATTTTCTAGTTTATATAATTCCTTCCAAGTTAATATAACTATTTTCATTAAAATACTTCCTTTTCTACATTTATTACATCTTGATTTTGTTTTTCTATTTTAGGTTTTGTGCTTATTAAATTACCAACATTTCCTTTGTCTATATCAAATGTTATACAAGCTCTTTTATTTATTACAGCCCCACCACTTCTTCTTTTTGGCACTTTTATATATCTATACAATGGTTCGTCTTCTTTGTCACTTATCATTATTAATACATCTGCAGCCTGAGCTAACGCATCACCATAAGAAATATTATCCATCTCTGGGCCTTTGACAGTAGTTCCTCTATTAGCTTGTGTAGTAATCAATATAACTAACTTATTACTGACAGCAATATTTTTTAAACCATAAGAAATATTTTTCACACTTTCCCACATTCCATTGTTCCTACTAGAATCTTTCAATAAAGGAAGGCCATCAATAGAAACTAACTCAGGTTTGTGCTCATCAATAAGTGCTTGTATTATCTCTAAAGTAAATGGCCCATAATTATGCGAATCAACTGTTAACCAATCGTCTCTAGCGCCAACTTCAGTTAGAAATTTCTTATATTCATTCAAATTTATATTATTCCCAGATGATAGCTTTTTATGGCTTAATTCCCCCTTTTTCATAAGATTGAACATTAACACATCCCATCTGTCTTCCATCTCTTCCACAGTTAACTCTGGACTAATCATTAACACTCTATGATTTTCAATATATGCTACACAACTAGTATATAATAATAGCTCTGTTTTTCCTATTCCCGGCCGGCCAACTAGGCCAATTAAATTCCCTGGCTGCCATCCCAAATAATCATCATCAAATAATTTGAAGCCCGTTCTTAAACCAAGTATCTTCCCAGAAGAAATTATACTTTTTCGTTTTAAATATCTATCAAGTCTTTCTAAAGCATTTTTATCTGTAGTATTTTTTGACAACTTTGTAGTTTTTCTAAATGACAATAATTTTGAAGTAATAAAATCAATTGCTGCTTTAGCATCATTTTTCAGGATTGATGTGCTCTGTTCAAGTACTTTAGCAGTTTTAAACTGTAAATCAAGATTTAATAATTCATCTACTAAATAATTTATTTCATCCTTTCCAACATCATATTTAGCAAAATCTTTAAAATTTACTTTTATAATGTCATATGTTGGTATCTTAGAATATTTTTTATAGTATTCTATGAGAAACTTAAAAATATCTTTTCTATTCCTAAAACAATCTATATTCACACCCAGCTCATATAAAATAGCTAAATCTTTAGCTTCTTTGATAGTATTTAATAATCTTTCTTCAACTTCAATCGGAAACATCAACATCCTCTATAAAAGAATCGCATTTAATTATAGATAAAACTGGAGTGAGATTACGATAACAAACTGGGATATAAACTACTTCTATATCCCAAGCAGTTTCTATTGGCTTCATTTCAAAATACTTACATCTTCCACAACTATAATTTTCCATAAATTTCTTCCAATTCTTGTATAATCTCTTCTTTTCTATTTTTATCTTCAACTGTTGTCACTATAGCTGTAATATAGTCTTCATATTCTTCTAGTAATATCAGTGAATATTTTCTTTTATCTGGGGATATTCTAAATATATTGTTATAAAAATAAGCTACTTTTTTATATTTAGAAAATTCATTATCAAAAAAACTTTTATTAGTAAACTTTAATAAATTAGAGTTAGTACTATATTTTTCTAAAAATTTTGAAATGGCAAATATGATTAATTCTAAATCATATTCTTGCAATAATAATTTTAAACTCTTTAATTCTCGACCAATATTCTCTTTGCCGTATTCAATATTATATAAATTTTTTAAATTTCTTGTAAAAATATTTCTTATCTGGAATAGGTTAATTTTCTTTGCATTCTCTTTACTATTTTCCAATATTTTTTATTACCAAATTCCTCTTTTACAATATATGAAGGATATCCTAAATTTATTAAGTCATAGAATTTCTCTTCATCTCTAGTGACAAACATAGATCGATATTCTATTTCTTCTAAAGTTGAATCATTATCAGCTACAATGTTTGTTAGTGAATAACCAAAGATATCATCATCCAAACTAATAGATAAACCATATCTTTTTTTAGATCTATTAATATTCCTTATGTTTTGGATATACTGCTTAAGATATGTGATTAAGCAAGTAGAAAATTTTGAAATAACGGGATCATGCACATCAAGAGCTTTTAGTGCAATGATATTCAATTCTTGACGTAGGTCTTCAAAAGGAATTGATAATTGAAAATAATTCTTATACGCCAATGAAGTTATTAGCGGATACCATTGGCGTAAAACTTTCTCTTTCTCTTCTTGACTTTTCATTTCTCTCCTTTTATTTTTATTATTTTACTGTTCTAAATATTTTATTAAAAATAGCCTTGAACTTTAATAATTAAGAATTTCAGTGAAAAGACGTACTCTTGTGCACACGATATAGAGCAATATTTTTGTTTATAAGACTTTATAAATAATTTGTTACATTTCAAACAAACAATATTATATAACAAAAATTTATTTCTTTATCTCTCTAAATATAATATTAAATAATGCCCTATGTCCACACTCTGGGCATCTAACTATTTTATTACCCCTCTTATCTGGTGCTCTATTAAAATATTTTTTTGTAGTTACTATATAAGAATTTTTGCATTCTGGACAAATAATCTCCATAATTAAATCCTATTATATTTTATACCATAACATTTAGAAAGTAAATACCCTAAAAAATTATTTATGCTCATTCCATACCATGTTCTCTTGTTTAGATTTATCAGAATCTTCTTGAGAATCTAATGATTTAGACTCTACTTCATTAAATGCATCCTCTTCTCTTGTATTTTTTCTTGGCTTTTTAAACTCAGCTAATAGCTTTTCAACTTCATCAGGAGATTTTTTCTCTTCATCAACTTTGTCTTCTTTTTCACCAGGTAAAGCTAAATCTTTACCGCCGGGTTTCTGCATAGGTAATCCACCGCCCATGTCAAGACGTTTAGCTTCTCCACTAACAGAAAAATCAATATCAAACAGATTTCTTCCTTTTCCTTTTTGCAATTTGATATCAAATCCCATCTGGAATAAAGCATTCGCTAATTGTATTTTTTGTTGCGAAACTTGCAATTGTGCTTGCTCAGTTTTTTCCTCTGGTGTTCTAAGTTTAATTTCCCAATCAGTAATACCAAAAGCTTTAAGTATTTTGGGAAGCACCTTTTCATTTATAATTCTTTGGTAGTCTTCTATAGTGATTGAAAATAATCTTAATTGTTGTGTTTGTCCGCTTATACCTCCCACTCCCTCCATAACGTTCATATACATTTGAGGAACGCCATAAATAGAAGACACTCTGTCTCGGATTTCATTTCTAACTGGCAAATAATCCATTTCATGTAAAGTGTGGAATAGCCGCACAAAATCAGTTCTTCCCCTACCAGTTTTTGTAGAAACTGCCACCCATGGAGTATATGTTGGATCTTCCATCATTTTAGATTCCACAGTATCTTTAGCTATATCTAATGACTTTGGATCATCGGTGTATGTTAATATAATGCCCGTGGGTGTTTTTCTTTCAAAAAAGTATCTATACAAGAATCTGTCCATTCCAGATAAAGTCAATATTTTTTGCATAATAGTTAAGAGGGGAGAGTACCCATAACTGTCACTTTCGGAAAATCTACTAAAATGAATTATTTCATCTTCAGTATAATACAATCTAGATCCCCTATGATTGTAAATGTACATCACAGGAAAAGTCTCTTTGCCACATTCATCTACTAAGCATAAACCGGGATCTGTTCGTGGCTGACCCCTATGCTCATAACAAATCCAATGAGTATTTTTTGGAAGACCCTCTTTGTCCAACTCTATTTCCATTAACGCTGGATGTATTCTTCTAATCTCTTCTACTTTTGAATACTTTAATTTATTGTTCTCATATTTATAAGTTTTATTTAGTAGTAAGAAAGCATCATCGCAATTATGATAAATAATACCCTTACCAACATATGAATTATCATCTTCAATCTCTAAGTTGTATACAATACCTTCATAACATTCTTTCTTTATTTCAATAATACGAGAACCATTATGCACAGAAACATACTTCTCACTAATAATATTTGTCAAAAACTCTTTCCAAAATTCTCTTCTGTATCCAGTTTTCATATGACAACTTTTACATAAAGAAATTAAGTTTTTCTCAACAGAATTTGTCTTGTCATAATCGATATGGTGTGCAGAACAATTTATGGAATATTTTTTGCATATTTGACAAGTAAAATTGTCTCTCTTAAATATTTGATATTTTAAATCATTATTAAATTCAAAAGTATATGGCAATCGAGCTATTCCACCATTCCAATTAGGATTATTTAAACCTTTAAAATTTCCTATTTTTTTCCTAAAGTTATATCCATGTGGTTTTCCACTTTGACTTAAAGAATTTTTTTCTTTTATTATTTTTGCTTTTTCTAAGCCATAATATTGTTCCCAAGTTAAACCTTTTCTAGGACTTATATAATTATACTTTCCTCTTTTTATACCTTTTCTTTTTAAAGCTCCAACTTTCCAACATCTAACTTTTCTTTCTTCTGAAGTTAAATTATTTGTATAATTTTTAACATCTGATAATTTATACAGAATATCTTCTTTAGTTAATTCATCCACCCTAATCCAACCTCTTTTTGTATAAATAGGGTGATTTCCAGTAATCTTGATTATCTCTCTATTATCTAAAGTTAACTTAAATATTTCTTCATTAATTTGCCTAGTATATACTTTAAGTACTTTTTTTACTTTTCCAGTATGAGTATATACTTTATCACCAACTTGGATATTTTTAATTTGTGTATATCCTTGCTTAGGTGTCATTCTATAAATCAAAGTTTCAGGAACAACACAAATATTAACATCATCTACAACCATACGAAGATTATCTTCTATAGTTTTTCCGAACTCATTACAATTATATTTTACTTTTTCAAAATAGTCTATTTGTGATAAATCTGGAGAAATTGTTTCTACTCTAACTTTGTTGCCTTTTTCATCTAATACATAAGCTTTTTCATAATATGGCTTTTTATTTAACTCATATTCGCCTGCAGAGTTTAATACTTTTTCAACATTATATCCAGCTAATTTCTCTTCAGTTTTAAAACAATCTGGACAAAATTCTGTGGGTTCTTGATATTCAATAGCACATTTTGGGCATTTAGCAACAAATTTTGGAATCCACTCATCAAAGCCTTTCCTAAATATTTCATTTTTAAGATGTAATAAAGCTGTTCTTACTTCAGTTATATCAAAAGCTAATAAATATAAATCCTGAATAAACATCCTTCTATACGAATATGCTGTTCTTAACCAGTCAAAGTACAACTGCTCCATTCCTAATGGCTTATATTTAGTAGAAGTTTTTTCTGAAGACTTTAAAAATTCCAAAAACCCACTTTGATAAGTAGTTATCTGTGTATTAGTTGTAACATTATTTGATAGAAAATCTTGTAATTTCATCTTTACCCTACCTTAAAATCCCATATCTAGTGCTTTTAGTAAGCAATTCAGCTTTATCCCAATCTCTTTTTATAAAAGCATTGTATATGGGAACTTGATATTTGTAATCAGAAGTATTTTCTTTTATTGGTTTTAGAGCTAAAATAAATAAGTCGTATAATGACTTAGATTCCTTTTCATATTTTTTAAAATAAGAAATCTTTTTTAATAAAATACCTTCAGAATATACATTTCCCATTAAGAATCTAGCAGCTTCGTTTTTATCTTTTGGGTCCATGCCACTAAAGTAATATTTAATTCTTCCCGCAGCATAATCCAATAGTTGTGAATCCCCCTTATTCAATAAATTTTTTACACCATCAAAAACCCAATTTCTTATCTTAAAGATATACGTATTTTCTACATGAAATTTATGAATTAATTCAGTCACAGTTTTATAAATTAAAGCATAGTCATGTGTTTTATCAACTTCAGTAGACTTTATTAACCACTTAAAAATCTCTGGAACTTTATTTGTATCTAAATTTTTTTCGATATTTATTTTAGTTCCATACATTTTTAAATTTCTTTCAAATGCTTTTTTATTTACCTCTCCCGCTTTCTTATTCTTAAGAGAATATTGCACTCTAAAATATTGAATCAACTCGTCTGGATTTAATTTATTTAATTCGCCTAAAGTAGAATTTACAAAATCTTGTTCTTGAGGGGTTAATTTTCCTTTAAGTTTAGTTTTATACGCTGCGTATTGCCTTCTCAGAGTATTCTCATCAACTTGTTGTGTGGGAGCTCTCTCTTCAGTTAAGTAATATTTTCCCTGCTTAGGGCCAACTTTAATTTGCACTCCTTTAGGAGGTTTTTGGCCTTTTTTTGGATCAAAATATTTCTTTTCAGCTTTAGCTAAAAATTCATCTATTTGATTATATAGCTCAGTTACAGTTATGTCCATATTCTATGCTCAGTTTAATAATTTTCCATATATCTATTATATAAAAATCCCAACATTTTTGTTCGACTAAATTATTTCTTCTTTTTCCCAAAAATCTAAAAGCTTCTCTGGAATTTTAACACCAATCTTTTTCCCAGAAGAGTCTTTAACTTCATTATTTTGTCTAATTTTTTCTCTTTTTTCTTTAATTTTATTTGGCCCATCTGTTGGGCTATCTTCTAATGCAGCACGTAAATGATTAGCTAGTATTTCTAAAGTTATCACGTGCCGTATTGTTCCACGAAGATTTCCTTTGTCATCTCTATCTTCGAATTCTTCTAAATATATGTCGTCATTTGGAAGAATCTTTGGGCAAGATGTTCTCCCATTTAATTTCTGTCTTATAATTTCTTCGGCTTTCACAATAACTCCCTATTTAGTTTGAATACCGCTATAGGATAGACTTTTGGCACTAAGCGCAGGATTGTATAGTAATAGATATACAGCATTATTAATTAGCGTAGGCTTACCTGCTAGCCAAGTTAAAGATTCGCTATTATAACTCATAACAGATGCAGAGGATACGCCGTCGTAGATAAGAATATCCATATTTGGAGTACCATCTGGAGCAGTGCCTATCCAGTCCTCACTACCGGCACATAGAATCATAGCTTCTACTCCGGCAGCAGGCTGATATGTCAGATAGGCTAAAGTGCTTATACTCTGGATTGATACTACTACATCGCCTTTAGACATAAAACTCCTTACTTTGTTTGAATGCCGGTATAGCTGAGGAAGGCAGTAAGTCCATTCTCATTGAGAACTCTGAGATATACTGAGTTATTAATCGCTACAGGTCTGCGCATGAATATTACCGCAGCCTGTCCTAAACCGGCAGACTTATATAAGGTAGAGAACAGACTGCCATTATATAGATTAACCATCACGTCAGGCATCTTATTTGGGGTAGAACCAGCAAATGCTCCACTACCAATTGCAGTTATAAGAGCTTCTACTCCAGCAGAAGGCTGATACGTTAGATTTGCTCCTGCTGCTATAGAGGCTTTATTACTAACTACGTCACCTTTAGCCATTTATTTACCCCGCTAATCCTAAAATAAGGCCATTTACCCAATTACTAAGATCGACATAATCACCAGCGTTTTCAGAAACTTTAAATACTTTAGCTGTACTATCAAAATATATTTTCCCAGTTCCAGAGGCTGATACTGCTGGGGCCGCTATTTCATTCATTATAAAAATATGAGAAGACAATGTTAGTTGCCCAGTAGAACTTATTGTAGTATTTTTTTGGAATTGGAATGTAGAACTTACAGCATTAGTCCAAATAAGTTGACTAACACTCTCAGCATTAAATTGAAAATTCCCAAAAGCATGGTCATAGAGAATATACCCAGCATCGTTGTCTGAGGGTCTTCCAAAGACAAATCCAGCATAGGAAGAATTTGGAGAAAGTATAGTAACTAAAGAATTTGAACTATTTTCAACTGTTAAAATTGTGCCAGTTGGTGCTGTAACCGTACCAGCTGTAGCTAAATGAACATGCAATATGGAGTCTGCTGCAGCCCCAGCAGTATTTCCTATTAGAACTTCACCCGTATCTTTTATCCAAAGTCTAGCAATACCCGCAGTATTGTCATATATTTGAAAATTTGCATTTCCAGTAGATAACCCCATATAATATTCCCGATTAGGCGTATAACAACGAACACCCGCATACCCAGTGACAGCATCACTACTTTGAATATACAATCTGCTATCAGACTGAAATCTAAATTTTTCAGCCAATGCTGCACCAGTAACTTTATGCCTAAATACAACATCAGCTTCTTCACTTCCAGAAGTAGCATTTGACCAAATAATATCCATAGAAAAAGCTTCTTCAGCTGCATTGTTTGCAGAATCTTCTAATAACCATAGATTCCTAATACCAAAATTATTAGCAACTGTTCCAGTAGAAGTATGAGTAAAATTAATAAAAGTAGTAGTGGTGTTTGTAATAGCGTCTTCTATTGTCAAATTGAATGGCGGCGTAACTCCACCTACAGGTAAAACACCCGTCCAACCCGCAGAAGCCAAATTTTGAAATTGCCCAATACTCGCACTTTTTGCAGTATCTCGCATATGATTAATTATCTTATTTTCGTAAAAACCACTCATTTTCTAATATTCCAAGCCAGAATATCCTTTTTTCAATTCTAACACTTTAATTCTAGACATTGATTCCGGTTCAGAATAAAATACTTCAGTAACTATCATATCAGAATCTAAGCTAAAATTATCATTCTTAACTTTTATAGTATGACCGGGTCTTACTAGATACCAAACAGAATCTTTTTTAAAAGTAGGTAACCACGGTATCCCAAATTCGCCTCTTAAAATTCCATTTGATTGACCCTGTTGAGAAATATACGCAGTAGAATTTTGTTGTGCAACAGAACTTGTCTTAACTTCATATAAATAAATATGTGTTTCTTGCTCTTTTTTTAAAGCTGTTTTAACAGCACTTTGAGAAGCAGTCTCTTCTTCAGCTATCTCAGTCGCATTTTCTGAATAATGCGTTACGACTTCTGATAAAAGTTCTACTGGATATTTAGAAAAGTTGTAATCTTGCAACATTGGCTTTATGGCATCAGCAAAAGAACCTCTAAATTCTACAGTTAGTCCAGATACTCCCGCATCTTTTATATAAACTATTCCACCTATGGGAAAAATTTGGCCCGCGCCAGTAGAAACATTACTAATTCTAAATCTTATTGTGTATAGTCCCGCTTGAGTCGTCCAATCACTTGGCATATCCCAACTTATTTCGCAATTGCCAGAAACTGTATATTCGCTAGAATTATCAACAACACCACTTAATGCTACATAACTACCATTCCAATATTCATAGTTCAATGTCCAATTACCTGCACCTTTAACTCCAACTGTACTAATATCTAAAATTATTCTATTGAATTTATATGGCAAATGGAATAAATAAGCAGTATTATTGACCATAGATTGTATCAAAATCATGTCGTTAAGAGTAAGATTAGACGCCTCTGTAGTCTCGTCTGTATACACATCTATGACAGCGTCATAAGATTGCACTAAGCCACTTAATCCCTGAAAAGTGCTATAAATATTTGCATTAACTCCAACATTAGAAAATCCAGTATAATTATCTCTGGGGAAATAATACAATTTTGTGGGTAATAATGCGCTAGTTGTAGCATCTCCAATATAGTTTGCTCTCTGATTATCTGTGAAAAAATAAAAGCCATAGTCTATAGGTGCAACGATATTGTATTTATCAAATCTAGCTAATTTGTTAAAAGCTTCAGTTGCATCAACTTTACTTCTTAAATAATTTATACTACTTGTAGCAATAGTGTCATAAGAAGCAATAAACCAATCATTAGTTCTCCACGTCCTTTTGCCTAATGGTACAGTCCCTAATCCCGCTCCAACACCAGTTACTCTAAATCTCACCCAATATTTTACAACACCATTAATTGTAGTTGGACTCCAAGTTCCTGGAATATCCCAAGTAATAGTGTTTTCGCCTGTTGGTGAATATTTAAAAGCTGCTGGATTTATATTAGAGAGAGCTGTCCATCCAGTAGTAAAATCAAAATATTCATAAGCCATAGTTAAATTTGCTGGAGTTCCTGTAGCCGTAGAAATATCTATAATCAATCCGCCAAATAAATATTCCCAACCAAAATAATAGCAATCGTCAACAGCATTTATATCTGTAGAAGAAATTAATTCCATATCATCAATAGTATCATTACAAGCAAAAGAAGTTTCATTAGTATATATAACTGCACTCGCATCATAAGCAAAAATAATATCAAAATTTGTAACGTCTAAAATTTGTGTATTTGCTGTAATAGAGGGTATTTCCCATTGAAAAGCTCTTTTAATAACATTGCTAAGTCCTGTTTCCATAGAATAACTATCATTTAAAGAATATGAAGATATTTTATTTAGCATGTCTTTAGCTGTTACTCTAATTACATGACCACTTTCAATAAATTGACTTTCAACATGACTAACTAAACCAAAAAAGAATTTTAATTGGCCAGCAGTTTGTTTTTCTTCAGCATAAATATACTGGCCTACTCGGTATCTATTCCCACTATCAGATGGGTCGCCAGATATTTGTATAATGTTATTAGAATCTGGAACTATAAACTCTAAAATCCTTGGAGAATTTATAGACTCAAAAAAATTGAAACTAGACCAAACCTCTTCTTCCACCCAAGAATTAGCGCTATCATAGTAATATATTGAACTTTTTGTAGTACTTCCGGGCTCAGACAAAGAAGATATTTCATTTACCCACTTACAATTAATTGTAATACCAGTTACTGGAGTAATTTGATAATTAATTAAATCACTCGCGTCAATAACATCACTATGAGTAGTATCTTCAAAAATTCCAGTAACTCCAGCAGTAATACTCACAACAAGATTACCGTTGTTAGAATTTATTCTAGTTCGTATTTCACCATCAGAAACAGCTGTATTTACTGCAACTTCTACCCCAAGATTACTTAATGTGATCGCGGTCATACATTTTGTTTGAGCATGTGCTTCAGTTGTCATCTTATAACCATTCTGAAAATATCCTTCTACATGTTCATAAAAAGTTGCCCCTGTAGTTAATGCACCTTGTCCGCCATTAACTAAGATACGAGATGTGGAAGATATGTCCATAATAATAGTGGGATAATAAGCTACAGAACCATTTGGACAATCTAGTGAGTAATTAAGATCATCTCCACTAGTTATAGAATCTGTATGCGTTGTGTCTTCAAACCAACCCGTTAAACTACCATTGATTGTTATTACTTGATTTCCATCTGTTCCATTTTTTCTCAATCTCCAAATACTTCCGACAACATCTGCATTAGAAGAAACATATATTCGCATATTAGCTAAAGTAGCAGAAAACCTGAATCTTACTTTTGACCCCGCTTCAGCTCCATAATAGTCATCAATATATCCCGCGATTGGAAGATAGAGGCGTGTATATCCCCCAAACGGATTATTGGGGGCATTATTTATTACTATGAATGAAGTATTATTCGTAGCTTCTAAGTTCCAACTTGATGTTGTTACTTTTATCGTGCCAGATCCTGCGTCAGCGATAGCTTGATAATTGAAAAAATCCCCAGTTGATAGAATATCAGTATGAGTTAAATCTTGAAATTCGCCTGTAACCCCAGTAGTAACTGTCATTGTTTGATTTCCTGGTCCACTATTTTTACGAGAAGTAAAAACACAAGAACCAGACAGTGTATTAGATCCTATATATAAAGTCATTTTTGATACAACATAACTATCTTTTATTCTAAGTTGCACACTAGTTTCAGTAACATTATTTGCTATATCAGATATGGGAGCATAATACTTAGTGACTCCTGCGGCTACCGAAAAACCATTAGCATGGTTCCTGCCACCAGCAATTAGATATGTTGTAGACATATGTGCTTATTCTTCTTTGTCTTTAATTTTGTTTTCTTCTTGAAGTAAATGATATCTTGCTTTTGTATGCCCTAAAAATTTATGCTCAGAACAGACATGTGGCATAGGTTGTGGATCAGGATTAATGTATAATAAATTTATAGTTTGATTTTTTATCTTTGAAAGTTCAGTTTGATAGTCTTCAGAACTTAATTCAGTTGTAGAAGCTTTTATTTTTAGTTCTTTTATTCTTCTATCTGCTTCTGCTAATAATATATTGTACCAGTCTTTTAATTGTGAATATTTATCAGCAGATCTCACATTAACATCAGAACGCAAAGTTCTTAACTTATTTAATTGCTCTTCTATTAAAGCATCATGAAACTTCTGTGCTTCCTTTGGTGAACAATATTCTTGACTGTCAGATACCTTATCATCAAAAATAATTTGTGCTTGACAACCACACTTACTAAAAGTAATCATTCCGGCATGATTTTTCATATATCTATATCCTCTTTCATCTTATTTAAGTAACATTTGTAGGCTCATTAGTAGAGCATCTGAAAACCAAATTAAAAGCGTATCTATCTTCTAAGCCACTTTCTTGTGATAAATCTAATGATTCAACTTGCCCAGTATATTTTTTATAAGACCCGGGAACATCGCTTCTTAAAGGTATTTGTAGAATAGGAGTGTATATATCCCAAGTAGATACAGCTTGTCGTAATTCATCTGCAGAATCACTGCCCGTCTTATCATTGTCTACAAAACCACTTACAAAAAACACCGTAACTAACTGATATAAATCTATTACAAGCACAGGTCTTGTTCCAGACCCGTCTGTTTTTCCAGGTAATGGACTTTGAAGAGGATATCTTTTAAGAGAAATTCTATAATTAGAAGCTTTCAAATTAAAAGTTCTTCCACCAGTAGCTGTTAAAATAACATTTACAGCCAATTATATGCTCCGCAGTTTAAAATTCAAACTATTTAAAAAAGTTCTTTGAACTTCATTACCCACAAAAATGGGATCAATATTGCTCGCAGTTATATTAAAATTATTCTGAATATTTGCAGAAGTATTTTTAATATTACTTGTTTTATAACTTTGAGGAATAGAGGGAATATTTTGTGAAAGCATACTTCTTGGCAATTTAATATTCTCTTTTATTATAGGATTAGTCTTCAATAATCCCTTTTCTTTTATCACATTAATAGCTTCAGAGATATTGCTTAATAAACTATTAGTAGTCAAACTATTTCCACCCGTCAGCTTATTTTGTGCATTACCTCTTTCATTGAAAATATTTTTTGATTCTGCTATATTCCTATTATTTGTATAGTTTTTAACATTAGTTACATTTGTATTATTTTCAGCATTTTTTACGTTATCTATATATCTGTTAGCTGTAAAGTTCTTATTGACGCTACTGTTTATATTACGCACGTTGTCTATATTTTTAATTACCTGATTATTAAAATTGCGAATATTATCTATATTCTTAGTAATTAAATTGTTAATACTACTAGTTACTGTCTTATTAAGACTATGAATATTATCTATGTTCCTAGTATTATTAGTAGTGTTACTGGTATTCACATTTCTGTTATTAATATTTTCATTATTTCTTGTACTATTTGAGTTTTTGATGTTATCAATATTACTAATATTATTTTTTGTGAGTGTACTATTAATATTTTTAATGTTATCAATATCTCTTGTGTTAGAAACATTTTTAACATTGTTGATATCACGAGTGTTATTTATATTTTTTATATTGTTTATTACTTCGTTACCTTTATTATATTTCGCTGGAACTACTGCTTCACCCTGATGTAAGAAAGCAAGCATGTCTCTAGGAATATACCAAGAACCAGACTGCTTACTCGGAATTCTTGGAGTTGCTGCGGGGGCCGGAATAGCAGAAGTTTTTTTAGTTTGACTTATTTTACCAAGATAATCCATAGAGCCTTTCATAAACCCAACTAATAATTGAATCCAGCCACCGCCTGGAACATATTTTAATTCTGGAGTATCTTTAGCTGTTTTAAAAATTGATTTTTTTACGCTTTCACTATAGCTTCCAGGTTCAGGCTTCCATATTAAAGGAAATGGCCCAATTTTTTTTGGAGATAAATTGGGTATTTTTCCAGAAGCTAATTTGTCTAAAAAGTCATCAAAACCTTCAACAGCTTTAGAACCACCTGGAACTCCTCTTAATAAATTCCTTGTTGTTTTCACTGCTCCGGTTATTATTTTTCCACCGGGCACTGCTTCTACAATTCCCTGAGCTCCCTTTAAAGCCGCTTTATTCTGCGCAGAAGTAGTTTTCTCTCCAACTCCTAATTTAGTCTTCAACCATTCCAAAATAGGTAAAATACTATCTAAAACTTTACTTATTGTGCCAAAAATAACTTTAAGTGGCCCTCCTAATAATTCCCACAACTTATTTAAAACGGGGTATATTATTTCTAAAACTACTTGTAAAGTTTTTAATACCGTAAAAAGACCTTTGCCTACAAAATCAGCTAGAGGTTCTAAGAGTTTAGCAATAGGGCCCAGCAAATTCTCAGATATTTTTTGCACTCCAGGAATCAACTGTGCAAACGATGACAAGAGCTTAGAAAATATTGGAAATAGTGGAGATAAAAAGACTGTTATTATCGCATCTAATATGTCTGCCCCGGCTTTTGTAAATGTCGCAATAGCTTTAGATTGTTGAATTACTTGCAAAATCATTCCCGCTAAACCAACGCCTGCTACAAATGGCAAAAACACTTTTCGCATAACATCCCAACCAGATAATGATTTCTTTCTTAAAGCTTTATTTTCTAATTCATCAGAGCCACTTACAGCCCCCTTTATCTTGGTTTCTTCATCATCAGCTGTGACAGGCAATCCAGTAGTCTTTGTCTTACCCGCAGCAGACTCAAAGGCTCCAGAAAACGCGCCCAAATCAAAATTCACTACATAGTTTGCGTCAGCCACTTATCTTCGCTCCAATTGTTCTTGCTGCAATTCTTGAATCGTGTTTTGTATACAAAAATACTCTAGTACTTCACTATCAGTCATAGAATCTAAGCTTTCTTTTGAAAAACCCAATTGCATTAATAGCACGTCTACTATTTTTCTTTCAGTTATAACATCACCGAATTCTCTTATTGGAGATGTTATAAGCCTCTTTACTCGTTTTTTAGTTCATCTTCCTCTATTTCTTCAACACCAAAAAACGAAGGTATCAAAGTATTTAATTGCTCGCCTAATTCTGGAGAAATTTCATTTAAAAAAGTATATGAAGTTATTCCCCACGGAGCTTCAACTATTCTTGCACAAAGAATATACTTAGAATACGCGTCTAAATCTATTTTAGAAGCACCTTTTTTATCTATCTTAATTGCTTCACTCATAGCTTTGTTACGCATACTCCAAGTTACTGGCCTAGTTTTTATTACAAATTCCTCTCCTTTATATACTATTTTGTGCTCTTCAAGTTTCTGCGGTTCAACAAATTTCTCTGTACCCAAATCTTTCTATCCTCCTATGGAAAAAATACATTTGCTGTATCTTTTACTGTTATTTTACAATCTCTTGCTATAATATCTAAATCTACATTTACTAATGGCTGGTCAGTCATTATATTGTGCGGAACCCTTCTTAAATAGCAGCCTTCTCTTTCTGGTGTAGAAGACCAAACTGCAGGTGTATAAGATGGAAATTGTATCGTAATTGAATCATTAGTACCTCTAGTAAAAGTTGCTGAAAAAGTAAATCCTTTTCTGTTTGCTAATGAGAACGCTACGCCATCTACTGGAACGCCTTCATTTAATAAGTTCATGAAAAATCTATCATCGTTGATATCTACAGAAGCTGATATAGTATATTCCTTTTTACCTGGAACAAACTCATATGGAATTCTATTTATTCCGCCAGTATCATCAGAAATATAATATCTGGGCTCTAAATTATTATTTACTTCTATAGCAAATCTTCTTACTCTAGCAAACTCAGTGCCAAAAAATGCTAACGAGCCTTGAGAAAATAAATATCTCTCTGTGCTAGGTAATGTAAATGTAGGTCTAGTTTGAACAGCATATCTTTCATTAGTGCTTGCATAAGTATCCGGGCTTTCAAATCTCACATCTCTAAACATCATATCGTCTAAAGAAATTCTTAATTCTTCTCCCTCAGAAGCAAAAATTGAAGCTCTGCTAACTTTGCCACCATAATACTTTCTTTCCAAACCTACACTCAAATCATCTTTAATATTTGTAACTGCTAATGTAATAGGATATACGTCATAGGCATCATAAATAGTATGTGTCCAATAATTAGGAGAACTTGAAGTTATTGTTTGTAGATCTACACCAGTCTCAATAGTAGTAGAAGTATGCGCATAAGTTAAAGGCTGAGTAAAAGTAACTGGACTTACTGCATTACTTGTAACCTGTCTTAACTCAGCATTTCTAGATCCCGCGCCAATACAAATGTAGGTATTAGTTGCAAAGGGAGTTCCATCAGTTACTGCCACTGAAACATCCCCTGCAGCAGCATCTGAAGATAAAATTCCATTTACTTCTACTACAGCTTCGCCTGCAGCATGCGCATAAGTTAAAGCTACTACTGCAAATGGATTTGGCGCGCCTGTAATTTGTCTGTATTCTACATTCCAAGCACCCTCATCACCAATTCTAACATAGTCATTGTCAGTAAAATTTGTACTAGAAATTAAATCTATAGCTGTATCCCCAGCAGCAGTTGCTGCATTTAAAGTAGTGCTTCCTTTTGTTCCGCTAGTAGTTCCTTTAGAAGCACAAGTTCCCACAGCTAATCTTAAAACTCTGCCGTCTAACAACCAAATATCTGGTATCGAACCACGCAAATCTAACTTGCCAACATACATTTTATACCAATTACGGTATGTAGTTGTAGCGTACGACCATACTGGTTGCCAATCATATGTAGGATCTGGCAAAGTAGCAGAATTAATAATACCAAACACATTCGTCATAAAAGTTACAGCATTAGCTGCACTAGAAGGAGTATCTGTTCTGGCTTTCTCAGGACCCCAAGTTAATTCGTATTGTTCTCCCCTATAAACTGCGCACATAATTAAATCCTCCGATAATATTTATGGATAATAATATTTATTTGGATCAGTTACTGAAATTTTACAATCATTAGCAATAAATTCTAAATCTGCAGTAATTATAGAAGAATCTGTCATTATATTATAGGGAGCTCTTCTTAAAAAACAGCCTTCATTACCCGCTCCAACATTTGGTCTAGGAACTGTTGGGAGAGAAATATATATTCTATCATTGATACTAGTAAAATCGGGACCTCTAATAAAAGTTAAAGTTATGCGATAACCCTGTCTATTTGCACCTGAATATGCAACACCATCCACAGGAACACCCTCGTTTAGCAAATGCATAAAAATATCGTCATTTTCAATAGCGATTGTTACTGTTACAATATATTCCTTACGACCTTCTCTAAATTCGTGTGGTATTTGAAGTAAAGTATCATCAGCTACAAAGTATTCTGGAGTTAAATTATTATTTATTTCTAAATTAACTCTTTTTATTCTAGCAAAATAAGTATCCCAAAAAGCGATAGCCCCACCTGAAAATAAATATCTTTCAGTAGAAGGCAATGCAAAAGTAGGTCTAGTTTGAACAGCGTACTTATTTACTGCACTAGCATTAACATCTGGACTTTCAAAACCAATATCTCTAAAGAGAAAATCATCAATGCTTACTCTAGCTTCTTCACCCTCAGAAGCCGAAATAGTCATTCTTCCAACCTTACCACCATAATATTTTCTTTCTAGGCCAACAGAAAGATCGTCTTTTATATTTGTGACAGCTAGTGTTATAGGTGTTAAATTATACGCTTCATATATATAATGATTCCAAAAATATGGAGTGCCCGCGCCAGTAAAAATTGTATGCTTTACTACAGCTTCTCCATTTCCGTGATAATAACTAAGCGGGACTGCAAATGAATATGGACTAGTGCTATTAGTTAGTAATCTTATTTCTCTTTTTCTAGTAGTTGCACCGCCAATACAAATGTATTCTCCTGAAGAAAATGAGTTTGCTACAGTAGAAATAGTTATAGCTCCGGCTTCTACTGCAGCAGATAATGTTGTATTTGCGGCTTCTGCATTACCCACACTATCACAAGTTCCAACAGCTAACCTTAGCGGCGTTGCGTCCAATAGCCAAATATCTGGAATAGCTCCGCGATATTCTACTTTTCCAATATACATTTTGTACCAGTTTCGATACGTATTAGTCGCATAAGACCAAGTGGGCTGCCAATCATATACTGGATCTGGTAAATTTGCTGTATTAATTATACCAAAAACATTATTAATATTCGCTGCAGAAAATGCCCCATCTTTTGGGTCATCCCATCTTATTACTCCGCCAGTGTCTGTTTTTTCTGGGGCCCAAGTTAATTCATATTGTTCACCACGATAAATTGACATATTTATATCTCCCTACTAAGGTACTTTTATTCCTAATGAAACTCCAAACACATTCGCGATAATTATCACTGGAATTAATTTTTTATAGTCTTTCCAATCTTTACAAAAATACATACTAGCCCACCAATTTAATGACACAATTATTTCAAGTACAACCGCCCAATAAGATTGTGAAACCACATACCGCATTCCTGCCGTACTAACCCAAGAACCGATAAATGAAAATAACCAAACAAGAAGCCACATGAGGGTGGCTCCTCATTAATGTTTTCAAATATTTTTAAAGCCATTTACTAAATCTAACCTCGGCTATTTTTTCGTTTATTCCATTTAGAACTTCTTCTAACTCAGGCTTAAAATTATTTTCTTGTTCAGAAATAATCTTATCCTTTATCTGTAATAATTGTAACACTTTAGCTTTAATTTTGACATCTGCTAAAATTAGTTCCGCCTGTATTCTTGTTAAATCTTCTACTTTATCCAATATAAATTCCTTTAGATTCTAATGATATCCTGCAAAAACCTGCCCAAAAATTTAATTGCTCCTGTGTTAATTCGCTGAAACTAACATATCTAGCTAATTGATACGCGCCCACATTATGTTTTTGAGCTCTAATAATTCTTCTAACTTCTTGCATTAAATCATATAATCTTTGACGACTCGCTATGGTGTATATCTCAACACGAATAAATACTGTCCAATCAGCATAAGCATAATGATCCCTCCAATTTTCTTGTATTCCCGCATCTTCAGATCTAATGATAATGACATCATCACCTTCTACAGATAAATTAAGCCTCGGTTCAACTGAAGTAGCTTCAAGTAGTAATGGTTTTGGAATATTACCCTCATTATCATCCCAATTTGTATCCAATAAACTTTGAATAACACTTGTGCCAATACTTTCCGAAGAATAAACCATTTAATATAAAACTACCCCCACCATTTCATCCAATTTTGTTTCTATTTCCATGTCCCATATTCTAGCTTTTTCTGATAATGGAATTTTATCTATCCCGCTTGAAGTTAAAATAGAATAATCAGAACTTTCAATCACGCCTATGGCTACCATTTTTGTTGCGATATCATCAACAATATAAAAAGTTGGATCTATTCTTCCATCTTTACCCCAACTATAATCAACTTGAACAGATTTCTTATATTCGCCAAAACCAAAATGAAAATATCTCCCAGTCATCCCATACATCGCCGGAAGTAAAAATAACCTAGTGATATAAATTATTCCTGTAGCATTGTCTACAAAATAGTCGTTATTTCTGCCTTCTGTCAAAGTATCCCAAGAGCCACCATTCCAAATTTTGACAGAATATATTTTCTGTATATCTGGATGTTTTAATTTTATACCATATCTATTATAGTCATATAATTCATAAATATCTTCTGTGTTATCTCTATATTTTTCAGAGACATTAAATCTCCAAGATTTTCTTGCTCTATAATCAATTCTATCTTCAGCTCTTTGAATAAGACTTAAAATTGATTTTAGAGTGGGCTTAGTTTCATCAGTAAAAGATATTTTTAATTGCAAAAATCTAGACACTTTATCTGGGGTAGTATAAAAAACTTGAGGAATACATAATATTTGATTTATTCTAGCTGCCGTTGTAATAGCTGTTGCTTCAATTTTTATCCAGTATCTAGAACTATTATCCGGCAATGTAGTTATTGCATGTTCGTTAGCATCATTTAAGTTTCTTTTTACCCAATTATTTGGAATTGTAAATACAAAATATTTGCTTTGAGAAAAGCTATATTCTCTTAGTGGAACTACTCTAATCCAAGAAGCCCCATCCCAATATTTGTAAGTTAAATCCGTATAACTTCCAGCAGTTGAAACATTACAAACAAATCCTTTAAATGGTAATGAATAACCTAAATATAGATCATCATTTGCTTGAGCGATTATTTCAAATGAAGTTCCAACTTCAGAAACAGCTTCTAGCGTATTATCTACATAACTGCTAACTGAATCATCCCATAACCAAACATTAGAAAAATTATCCATATTGTCTCACATTATTACGAATCAGAACGCACATAAACAGTAGCTTCATTACTTTCAGGAACACTATATTTCGTCATATCTGGTGAAGTATTTGGATACACCCAACACCACAATTTATACGGGCTTTCACTAGCAACAAAAGTTATTGAAGTAGTATATGTCGTACTATACGGATAAAAAGTTACTAACCCAGAAGCTGGAGTTGTAATTACACATCCAGACGTACTAATAGCAGAATCATGCACAGATAAAATACCGTTAATACTTCTAATTTTTATAATAACTTTTTGCGCCGAAGTTAAATTGATTGCTACATCATCCGCAAGTAGATATAAGTTTATTCCAGAAGTAGTTCCCTGACGAAGCGTTATAACATTTGTGGTAGTCATTACGATTCCACCACTATACCTTTAATGCTTAATTTATTATACGATCTTGTCGTATCTAAAATAGTACTTGAATATGCCGAACCCAAATATATTCTCTTTTCAAAATTTATTTTATTAACCACTTTAACAGTATTTAATAATATCTCATTAAATCCATAAGTTGCAAATGAAGAATCATAATTATTGCTATCTTTAACCCAAGTGCTTCCTGAATCAGAAGAAGTCATATAAAAGCCTCTAGTATATGAATCACTATCAGTAATATTATATACTAAATTATCAGTAATTGTAGCTGAAGGAGCTCTCCAAATCAATGCATAAGAATTATTTACAGCAAGAACTAATGCATAGGAAAATTTGAAATCTAACCATTGTAGCGTATCCCAAGTTATAGTAGAACCTGTAATAGCTACACTCACTATATCATTTTCGATGGGAACCTCTTCATACCGGGTATTTTTTATACTCATTGTTACATTACCAGCTATTACAGAAGTAGGTGAAGACCTTTTGCAATATAATCTAGCTCTACTTATAATAAAATTTTCTTGTGGCCTAAAAACTTGACCCGCCCAGTTAGAATCATATAAAGCAATATTTGACACTATATTCTACTTGAATCCCAAAACTCCAATTATTGGATCTTTAAGATATGTAATAATAAACATAATTGCAGCAAATATTCCAATATAAAATTTTTGATTCCCCTTTACAGAATCTACTTTTGTATTAATATCTCTTATATCTTTCTTAATTTCAATTATGGCATCATTTTTTTCTCTTTTTAGTTCTTCAACATCTTTATCTATATCTTTTTTAAGCTCTATAATTGCAAAGCAAGTCCCAGGCGTATGTATAGACTTAATTTCTGTGCGTAATTGCTTTATTTCATCAAGAATAATAGCATGAACTTCATCAATGGTCATTTTATTCTCTCCAAACGCCATTTTTTATATCTAAATCAATAGAAATATCATTAATAACATCCTCAGCAACCTCTATGAGTGCTTTCAGAATATCTGTATCTGTAGCTCCCCCAGATCTTGCATTTACTTTGCAATCATCAATCCATTTCTTAATGATGGATCTACTAATCGTCAACTTCGACCTGCAAGGAAATATAACTGATTTGTTTTTCTTTTCTTACCCCGAATATAAAGGCTATAATTTTTATAATTAAATCCCAGAACCACATTATTGCACCTTCAAAGTTATAGTACTATTCTCTTTCCCTATAGAAAAGGGCACAAGCAAACTAGAAGCTGCTAAATATTTATCATGCTCTAAAGCAAAAACTTGAACAATATAATTACCCGGCTCTCCAGTATATATATGTTCAATAAAACCCTGAGAATCTGTAGAAATATTTATTTCACTCACAAGAACTCCAGTATCTTGTTTCTTAACCACAAAATATAAATCCCTCTGTGCTGCAGGCTCTACTTTCACTGAAAACTTAACCATAGTATACACTCCACTTACTATTTCACTAAGCAAACGTTCTAATTTTTGTATGTCAACGGGAGAATTTGAAGTAAATTTATTTTTATTATCTATTATAGCATACGCTTCATCTATATATCTATCAACAAATTCCCAAGACATTCTTTTTATTATTCCCCAAGTAACACAATAAACTCCAGTTTCATCATATCCCTTTATAAAAACTAAATGCCTTCCCCAAGAAGCTGGAACTGAATCTGGTCCATCTACTACTTCCCAATCTTGACTGTTTGAATATTGTGTTGCAGCAGAATTGGGTAAAGAGATTCCAACTTCTATGCCATTAAGAAAATAAATAGATGCTTTAACCTCTGTGTGGTTTCTCCAATTTATTCCAGCAAAAGCATAAATATTATATTCTTCGCCACCAGCAATCCACCCCAAATTACGCCAATCTTTTAAAGAGTTTATAACATAAAGACCACTATCAGCACCTCCGCTTTCCTTAAAATACTCATCCACAACTTCTTTTTCTGTTATTGGAATAATTTTCTTCTGCTCAAAAGCCTCAAAACGTAAAGTTTGATGCCCTCTTCCAGCTATTACACAGTCACCGAAAAGTAAGTTACTAAATGTGGGAATAGGAAAAGAAAATTCTTGAAATAAACTATCGGTGTCAAATTTACTAGGAATAGGAGGTAACGCCTTCAAAAAACTTTGAAGTTTTAAAGTCCTATTGTCGTGTATAGCGGGTAATCTGCCTAATTTGACCATACAACTCTCTTATTCATTTAGCCATCTCAAAATTCTTTTTCCATATATTATACAAGCTATAATAAATCCTAATGAAGTGGGAATAAGCCCACCTTGCCAATACCATTTTACAGCCTCAGTAAAGCCATAAAATAATTGTCCCAGTCCCAACGCTACAAGAGCAAAAGTATCATCAATATCCCATTCCGAAAAATTTAAAGATTTTTGTCGTATAACCCAATAAAACGCAAAAAACAAAGCGACTGTAATTCCACCACCTAGACGCACCAAAAAATCTTGTGTAGATGTTGGGATAAAGCCCTCTGGGTAAAAATAAAATCCATTAAAAAATGTAAATTCTACTCTTCCGCCAGGAACACCAACCCATTGAGCTGTTTGCCAATGGCCATACTCATGCAAACCTGTGAATCCCGCTCCAAATAATATCAAACTTCCTATTATGCTAGATATTTTTGTTAATAATTTTTCCATTTATTTATTCTGCCCCAGTCAATTTTATTTCTTACTTCCGACAAAATTATTTACAATATTGGGTATGGGCACTCCCATTTCTTTTAAATTATCTTTTATCTTAGACACAAGCAAAGCTACAAGAGCTATCCATGCAACATCTCTTAATTGCACAAAATCAGCTATCTTTATACTGACAATTGCCACTGACAGATATCCTCCGAAAACACCTAGAGTAGTTTTCCAAAAATCTGCTAGTTTAGCGAATTCAAATTCTCCGATAACTACTGCTCGCACAACGCCCAAAATTAAGTTTGCAATTACTAGATAAATAAGAATTTGGGCCTCTGTCTTACTTATCACACTTAAAATAAAATTCTCCACTTATTTCTCCTTATTTTGTATTCTCAGCTTTCTTTAACATAATCTCTTTAGCTTTAGGAAACTTAGAGTCAAGATATTTAACAGCTCTTTTACAGTATGCTAAGCCTGCTTCTAGTTCTCTTTGCTCAGCAGCGTGCTTTAATGCTTGTTCTTTATTTCCAACTCCAGTATTCGCTGTTTCAGAAAGCTTAGAAATCTCTAATCTTGACTTAAGTCGTTGATATGAAACTACATTTATAAGCCTTTCATCAGCCATAATTTCGTCAACTACTTTTGATGGAAGATTCATATCTACTAAACTGAAATCTTCTACAATTTCATCTGGCGAATCTTTTATTTCATTCTCCACATCTTTTACGCCGTTCAATCTTTATTTTTCCTCCCTAACATACTCATTTAATATTACGCAACCCTTATCCTTTCCAGGCTCGTCATGCAGACAATTATGTATGCTCACTTTGCCCCTAAGAACTGGCAGGTGAATCATCTTATCTTTTACGAATTGAAATAGCTCCTGCATATCAGGAGCATTCTCGAACCTTATCTCCATGCCGTGAGCAGGTTTGCCATCCTGCCCTGTGCTTTTAGTGATAAGACTTTTTCCCCAGGTAGGCTTGCCCGCAATCTTTGCCAGGAAGCCATTATGCAAGGTGTCGGCCTGAGCAGGAGTAGTAAAGGTTAGTGAACTCATTACAGTATATTTCATATCCTAATCTTCACACCAATTGCTTATATCATCATCTTCGTCTATCCATCCGGCTTTTCCTGCATAGCCAAACTCAGGATTTACTTCCCTCATGACTTTTATATTCTCTAGCATTTCCAATATATCTTTATTCAATTCTTTTCTCATGGCAAGTTAGCCCACGGCAATCTTTGTTTGGCAGCTAGATAGTAATTCTTATGCTCATTAGCAGTTATTACTTTGTTGAGCACCTGTAATTCTGACATAACCATATTTGAGTAGACGTCTGCTAAATTCCGCCTTTCAGCACATAAGCAGTATCCCGCATCATATGGAGCATCTACCGCCACAGCTCCTACGCCTACAGTGCCATTCCCCAGATACGTACCTTGTCGGTACAGTTCTACCAGCCCGGTAGAATAAGTATAACTAACAGCCACCTGAGTATAAACACCACTATCAGTCAAAGCGGCGGAGACTGCGTAGTTATTAGCGTCACCTACCCGTCTTGCCAATACTAAAGAGTTAGACAGCAAGCGGAATTCTATGCCGTAATAAAAAACATCAAAAATCATATTTCTGCTAAT
>Ga0209417_1002587_pt1 | contig 27043 bp, 25 predicted proteins | sample RifGroF2_FD_184002 | JGI IMG/M metagenome (GOLD analysis project Ga0209417, IMG submission 184002) | Groundwater microbial communities from Rifle, Colorado, USA - Groundwater F2 (SPAdes) (version 2) | ecosystem: Environmental > Aquatic > Deep subsurface > Groundwater | place: Rifle, Colorado... | reverse complement strand
GCTCAGTATGGCGACAAAAAAGAAAAAGCTTCCCAAACCCTCTCGTGCCTGCTGACCCGCCATCTGCGCGATCAAGAGGGGTCCCCCAAGAGTTTTTGGAGAAACCTCACCTTTGATCATCTTGAAAAGGGCAACCAGAGTTAAACTCGAATAATCCCAAGTCCGAGAGAATGCCTCACGCACGGCTAACCAGGGACTGCTTTTCTCCAGCGCAGGCTCGCTAGCGATCCCGATGGCCCAGCTCTCTTGTCTCTCCCCAAAGACGTTCCTGCCTTCTCTCTTGATCGGTTGAACGGCGAGTTTAATCTCCTGGCCATCTCTCTGGATTCGAAGCTTCAAAACCCTCCCCTGACTCTCCTTGATCTGGCCGGAAAGTTCCTCCCATTTTTTTACCTCCTGGTCGTCAATGCCGACAATTTGATCTCCTTTTTGTATTCCTGCCTGCGCTGCTGGCGAATTAGGCTCCACACCTCCCACACGTGTCGTTAGTACTGGCACCCCGTAAGACAAGAAAATACAGATAAAGATAACCACAGCCAAGAGAAGATTAGAAATGGGACCGGCAGCTACAATAGCAGCCCGCTTGGCAAGTCCCTGATGAGAGAAAGATCGCTGCACATCGACCCCTTGAACTTCCTCCTCGGGATCTTCACCCACCATTTTGACATATCCCCCCAGCGGAAAGGCGCTTAATAGGTACTCGGTTTCGCCGATTTTTCTGCCCAACAGTTTCGGGCCAAAACCAATGGAGAAGGTGAGAACACCGACGCCAGTTTTTTTTGCCACGAGGAAGTGGCCCAGTTCATGGATAATGATTAAGATCCCTAGTCCTACTAGAGCTGCAACAATTGCTACAATAATACTCCCCATGCAATTTCCTCCTTTACTTTTTATCGATAAGCGTCAAAGCCTTCTCCCGCGCCCACCGATCCGCCTCTAAAATCTCCTGCACCTCATTCGGGTGTCGACTCGCGTGGGCCTCCATAGCCCTCTCGATGACTCGATGAATCTTGCGGAAACCGATCCGTCTCTCCAAAAAGGCCGCGACGGCGACCTCATTAGCAGCATTAAGAACCGCTGGCATGGTCCCGCCAACCGCCAGGGCCTGATAGGCCAGATCGAGGGCGGGATATCTCCTTTTCTCCACCGGAAGGAAAGTGAGCTCACCCAACTCGGTTAATTTGAGCTGCCGGCAGTTCACCTTCAGCCGATGAGGGTAGGAAAGCGCATAAGCGATAGGTATCCGCATATCCGGGACTCCCAGCTGGGCGATGATCGAGCCATCCTGGTAGCGCACCATGGAGTGGACAATGCTCTGCGGATGGATCACCACTTCTACCTGAGAGGGCATCATATCGAATAACCATCGGGCCTCCACCACCTCCAGTCCTTTGTTCATCATCGTCGCCGAATCGACCGTGATCTTTGGCCCCATTTTCCAGTTCGGGTGCTTGAGTGCCTGCTTGACCGTGACACGCTCCAGAGATTTTAGAGAGACGCGGAGAAAAGGCCCTCCGGAGGCCGTCAGGATGATGCGCTCCACCTCCTCCCGGCGGTTTCCCTGCAGGCACTGGAAGACGGCGCTGTGCTCGCTGTCCACAGGAAAAAGACGAACGCCCTTTTTGTTCGCCTCGCGCATGAAGATTTCCCCTGCCATCACCAGGGCCTCTTTGTTGGCGAGGGCCACCTCTTTTCCTGCTCGCACCGCTTCTAGTGTCGGCACCAGGCCGGCGCTTCCGACAATGGCTGCCACGACGATGTCCACTCCGCTAGCCGTGGCTACCGACGTAGCACCGCTCTCTCCCCACAGGATTTCCATCTTGCGCTCTCCCAAGAGTTTGCGCAAAAGAGGGATTCCCTCTTTTTCCCGGATGCTCACCCACTCGGGAACAAATTCTCTGATCTGCGCGGCGAGGAGCTTCAGATTGCGGCCGGCAACCAGGCCCCGCGCCCTGAATTCATCGGGAAAGCGCCGTACCAGGTCGAGCGTGCTAACTCCGATCGAGCCTGTGGAGCCCAGGACGACGATCGACTTCATGGGTGGATCAGCCGCAAATAATAGGTGGCAAACACGACTGGGAATATAAGACTATCCATTCGATCCAGCAACCCGCCATGCCCGGGAAGGAGACGGCCTGAATCCTTGACGGCAAAGACCCGCTTGATCCACGACTCGAAGAGGTCGCCTCCCTGCCCAAGAAGGCTCAAGAAAAGTGAGAGTAGGAGGATTTCCATCCACGGGAAAGCAGGGAGTAAGTATTTGCCTCCGACGACACCGGCAAGCGCGCTGGCAGCAAGAGAAGCAAAGGCCCCTTCCACTGTTTTTCCCGGACTGATTTCAGGATACAATTTTTTCTTGCCCAGGGAACTCCCTACGAAATATCCCGCGGTATCCCCGGCCATGATTACCAAAAGGATAAAAAATACCCACTCCCGCCCATCGTGGGATCGATAGAGAAGAAACAAATGAGGAACGAGAAATCCGACGTACAGAGTGCCCACAAGGGTCCATCCCAATTGTTGATACCTTTCTTCCAACCCCGCGCCGGAAAAAAGGTAAGACAAAAAGGCTAATACGACGACCCCAGCCAACCCCAACCCCGGCTGCGAACTGCCCGGGAGGATGACGCTGAGCGCCGCCAGCACACCGAAGAGAACTCCCAGGGCCTGCTTCTTCCAACGGCCCCGGAAGGCCATAGAGAAGTATTCCCAAAGGGCAACAATCGTAAGCAGAAAAACCAGCAGCAAGAAATGGGCTGGACGGCCCCAGCCAATGATCAAGACCAAAAGGGGGATGCCCACTACGGCCGTGATCACCCTAGATCCGATCTGCTTATTCACCGGTTTCTGCCAACAGAGCAGAGAGGCTGCGTGATCTGCTCATCGGTACGACCGAATCTCCTGCGGCGCCGTTGAAACTCCAGAAGGGCCTGGAGGTATTCTTCTTCACGAAAATCCGGCCAGAGAGTCGGCGTGATGTAAAGCTCCGTGTAAGGGATTTGCCAGAGGAAAAAATTACTGATCCGCATCTCGCCGCTGGTACGGATAAGCAGGTCCGGATCTGGGATGGATCTCGTCTCCATGTGAGCGGATATCACCTCTTCATTAATATCTTCGATCGCACAAGCTCCCTCTTTCGCTTCCCGGGCTACAGCCTGCACCATCCTGACAATATCGTCGCGGCCGCTGTAACTCAGGGCCAAAACAACCGTCATTCCTTGGTTTTTTTGCGTCGCCTTCACGGCACGCTCCAGCGTCCGCAGAACCGGCGGCGGCAATCGGTCCTTGTCGCCGATGGCCAATAGGCGAATTCCGTGCCGCATCATCTTGGGTTGCTCCACTGCCAAATAATGTTCGAGCAGCCCCATTAGCGCGTGAACTTCCTCCTTGGGTCGCAACCAGTTTTCTGTTGAAAAAGCGTAGAGCGAAAGATAGGGAATCCCCAGCTTACGACTCATCTCCACGACGGCACGAACCGAGGCCCTGCCCCGGCGGTGTCCTTCAATGCGGCCTTTACCTCTCAACCGAGCCCAGCGTCCGTTGCCATCCATAATGATGGCCACATGTCTGGGCAAACGACTCTTGTCTAGGCCCCTGAGGTTCATTCTGGATTGAGAATAGCTCGAGGGAAATAACGCAGGCCTCAGACCTCCATGATTTCGTCTTCCTTGGTCTTCAGCACCTTGTCGATCCTGTTGATGAAATCATCGGTGATTTTCTGCACTCGGTCCTGGCTGTGCTTGAGATCGTCCTCGGTAATTTCCTTTTTCTTAGCAAACTCCTTGAGTTTCTCGATAGCGAGCCTGCGGTGATTGCGGATGGATACGCGGAATTCTTCCGCCATCTTTTTGATATGCTTGACTAGCTCCCTGCGTCTCTCCTCTGTCAATTCGGGTATAGGAATACGGATGATTTTTCCGTCGTTGTTGGGGGTCAAACCGAGATCCGCCTTGAAGATCGCCTTCTCAATCCCCCCGATGACTCCCTTGTCGTAGGGTTGCACCACTAAGAGGCGGGGCTCCGGTGCCCCTAAGGTGGCCAACTGGTTGAGGGGGGTCGGGCTGCCATAGTAATCCACCATGACCCCTTCCAACAAAGCCGTCGAGGCCCTTCCCGTGCGCAGCTTTGCAAGGTCCTTGCGAAAAGCCACCACTGACTTTTCCATTTCTTTCTGGAGATCAATAAAGAAGGTCTCGTTCATCTCTTCCCCGCGCTCACAAGGGTGCCGATCTCCTCCCCGCGCACCACTCTCTTGATATTCCCTTTCTCCATAATATTGAAGACAATGATCGGCAAACGATTGTCCATGCAAAGCGAGATCGCGGTGGAGTCCATGACCTTGAGCTCTTTATTCAAGACCTCGATGTAGGTCAGTTCCCCGTACATTTTGGCCCCCTGATGTTTCAGAGGATCTGCGTCGTAGACCCCCTTTACCTTGGTCGCCTTAAGAATCACATCGGCGCCGATCTCCATGGCCCGAAGGCTGGCGGTGGTGTCGGTCGTGAAATAAGGATTGCCGGTTCCTCCGGCAAAGATCACCACCCGCCCTTTTTCTAGATGGCGGGTAGCGCGTCGTCGAATGTAGGGTTCCGCCACCTGACGCATGTCAATGGCGGACATAACCCGAGTGGAGACACCGATCTTTTCCAAGGCATCTTGCAGGGCTAAACTGTTGATGACCGTGGCCAGCATCCCCATGTAATCGGCAGTTGCTCGCTCTAACCCGCCTTCGCTCGCCTCGGCGCCGCGAAGGATATTTCCCCCTCCGATGACCAGGGCGATCTGACAGCCCATCTCTTTGACTTCCTTGATCTCCTCGGCAAATCCCCGCACCATCTTGCTGTCGATACCGTATCTTTGCGCGCCGGCGAAGACTTCACCGGTAACTTTCAAGATGACACGATTGTATTTAAGTTTTGCCCCACCCATCCAGAACCACCTAGCTAATGTTCTCCACCCCTTCCCCCAGGTGGTAGCGGACAAAACGGCGCACCTGGATGTTTTCTCTCAGCCGTGCGATGGTTTCCTGCACGAGATCCCCGACCTTATGATCGGGATCCTTAATGAAGGACTGCTCCAGCAGACAGACCTCGGAATAAAATCGCTCCATTTTCCCTTCCACGATCTTGTCGGCAACCTTTTCCGGTTTGCCGGAATCGGAGGCCTGACGCCGGTAAATTTCCCGCTCCCTTTCCAGCTCTTCAGGCGGCACATCCTCTGGGCGGATATAACGCGGGTTCGCAGCGGCAACCTGCATGGCGATGTCTTTCAACAAGCCCTGAAATTCCGCGGTGCGCGCGACGAAGTCCGTTTCGCAATTAAGCTCGACCAAAACGCCGATCTTCCCTCCCGCGTGGATATAAGCCCCCACGAGGCCCTCCGCTGCTACGCGGCCCACTTTCCTTGCCGCAGCCGCCAGACCCTTGCGACGCAGGTAGTCTACCGCCTTCTCTATGTCTCCCGCAGATTCCGCCAGGGCTTTTTTGCAGTCCATGATTCCCGCCCCGGTCTTATCGCGTAACTCTTTGACCGAAGATGCATTGACTTCCATTGAGATTACGCCCCCCCTGTTGCCGAGGTCGCGGCGGCGCCGTCCGCAGCCACAGCTGCCGGCTCCACGATCTTCTCTTCCTCTTTGGTCCTTATTAAGCTCTGCTCATAGAGATTTTTTCCCTCAATTACTGCGTCCGCAATGGCCGCACAAAAAAGCCGGATGGCCCGGATGGCATCATCGTTCCCTGGAACTTTGCAATCCACCATATCCGGATCGCAATTGGTATCAATCACAGCCACCACAGGGATCCTCAGCTTCCTCGCCTCTTTAACGGCGATCTCCTCCTGGTTGGGATCGATAACGAAAATGGCGTCGGGAAGCTTCTTCATTCCCTTAATTCCCCCCAAGGACTGCTCCAGCTTCTCCTTTTCTCGCTTGAGACCCAACATCTCTTTTTTCGTCAAGGCCTCAACGATCCTGGGGTCGTTTTCCATTTCCTCAAGCTTTCGCAGGCGCTCGATGCTCTGGCGGATCGTCGAGAAGTTGGTGAGGGTTCCTCCCAGCCACCGGTTGTGGACGTGAAACATCCCGCAGCGCTCCGACTCCTCCCTGATCGAATCCTGGGCCTGCTTTTTCGTCCCGACAAAAAGGACGTTCCCCCCCCCTGCCACAAGATCGCGGACAAACACAGCCACGTCCTTAAACATCGTGACGGTTTGCTGGAGATCAATGATATGGATGCCGTTACGGGCGCCAAAAATGAACGGCTTCATCTTGGGGTTCCAGCGGCTGGTCTGGTGGCCAAAATGGACCCCGGCCTCCAAGAGTTGTTTCATAGATAACTCTGCCATAAACTTACACTCCTTTGGTTGTGTCCTCCCCTTTCCTCGCCTCCGCTCCATACCCGAGGGCACCATGGAGAGGATCAGAAAGGGTGTGAAATAAGCCCAAAAACTGCTCTAACTTACCGGAATCCCAAACGACCAGCGGTCGCCCGGGGGCATCCATCAAAAAGACTTAGTAATCCTGCGCTTTTAACAAAGATCTGCGACCTGTGCAAGACAGCCAAAGAGGAGAGCGGGGAAGGTCATTGGTTCATGGATTCAAGGAACTCCTTGTTGGTTTGCGTCCCACGAATCTTATCCAATAAGAACTCCATCGCCTCTACTACGCTCAACTGTGACAAGACCTTGCGCAGTATCCAGATTCGGTTGAGATCTTCTCTAGATATCAACAGCTCTTCTTTTCTTGTTCCCGACTTGTTGATGTCGATGGCCGGAAAGACGCGCTTATCCATCAGCCGGCGGTCCAAATGAAGTTCCATGTTGCCGGTTCCTTTGAACTCCTCGAAAATCACCTCATCCATCCGACTTCCGGTATCGATCAGGGCGGTCGCAATGATGGTGAGACTCCCGCCATCTTCGATGTTGCGCGCCGCGCCAAAAAACTTTTTCGGTTTGTGCAGCGCATTGGAGTCCACCCCGCCGGAGAGAATTTTGCCGCTGGGGGGAACAACCGTATTGTAGGCGCGAGCCAAACGGGTAATGCTGTCGAGCAGGATCACCACGTCCTTGCCGTGTTCCACCAACCGTTTGGCCTTTTCGATCACCATCTCGGCAACCTGGACATGGCGCGTCGCGGGCTCGTCAAAGGTAGAACTGACCACTTCTCCATCCACCGAGCGCTGCATATCGGTCACTTCTTCAGGTCGCTCGTCAATCAGGAGAACAATCAGGATCGCCTCGTTGTGGTTATGGGCAATGGCCTTGGCAATGTTCTGCAGCATCATGGTCTTGCCGGTTCGAGGGGCAGCCACGATCAGTCCTCTCTGCCCTTTGCCGATCGGGGTTAAGAGATCAACAACCCGCGTGGTATATTCGTCCGGCTGGTATTCCAGCTTAAAGCGTTCATTCGGATAGAGGGGGGTAAGGTTGTCAAAGAGGATCTTATCCCTTGCCTTCTCCGGGTCTTCGTAGTTGATGGCTTCCACCTTGAGCAGGGCAAAGTAACGTTCCCCTTCCTTGGGGGGGCGAATATGCCCCGAAATGATATCTCCGGTGCGAAGATTGAAGCGGCGAATTTGGCTCGGAGAGACATAGATATCGTCCGGGCCAGGGAGGTAGTTATAGTCCGGGGCTCTGAGAAAACCAAAGCCGTCAGGAAGGGTCTCCAGCACCCCTTCCCCGTAGATAAAACCGTTCTGCTCGGTTTGGGCCTGTAATATGGCGAAGATCAACTCCTGCTTGCGCATATTGGCTGCGCCTTCGATATTGAAGTTTTTACCGATCAATGCCAACTCGCTGATCTTCTTCTCCTTAAGAGACTTAAGGTTCAATCCATTTTCTTCCACGGCCTCCGACTCGGCGCGGGTCTGACCACGTACCATAGCTATATGTCTCCTTTCATGCCAAATATGAATTGCCCGAAAACTGGACTCGTTCCCCCGATCCCTCTGACCCACCTGGTTGAGGAGGAATATCGTTAAAACGCAACGGCTGCCCGACCCCTGCTACAGGGGATCCTGCTTACCGGCGCGACATTTCAAGACAACAGAGGTTCAACACAGAAATGATTCGTTTGTTTGAAATCCAAATCAAAAGCTCAGGTCGGGATACAGTGAACGATAACCTTAATGTGGGGCTAATTTCAAAGAGTATCGCTGAACCAGAAAATCGAAATTGTCTTATATTAAAAAAAAACAATCCTTTTGTCAACCCCCTTTCCCTACCTTTCTCCGTTCGCTGATTGAATGCCATTCCCTCAGAGAGTCTAAGAGTCGCTGCATATCGAGCGGAAGCGGGGCGTAAAAGGCGACAGGGGCTCCAGTGCGGGGATGGCTGAATCCGAGCCTCTCCGCATGGAGCGCCTGGCGCGGAAAATCCGTCACACCCGGCAGCGGCTCGCGATTGCCGCCAGGGCCGTACCGCTTCCGCCCATAGATACGGTCCCCAACCACCGGATATCCCTGGTCCGCCAGATGGACACGGATCTGGTGCGTCCGACCACTATGGGGCTTGAGACGCAGCAACGTGACCCAAAAAGACCGCTCTCCTGCAGGCTCTACCCTGAAAGCATTCTCTACTTGCCACTCGGTTAGCGCCTCTCTCAAGCGCGGCCGAGAGCGCAGGCTCGACATCCTTTTCCGGTCGCTCCGATGACGACCGATGGGACGATCAATGCTCCCCTTCTGCTGATCGACTAAACCCCACACAAAGGCGAGGTACTCTTTACGAACTCGCCGCTCCTTAAACTGCTGGGCTAATTGATGAAAGGCCCGATCATGCTTTGCCACAACCATCACCCCGGAGGTATCTTTGTCCAATCGATGGACAATCCCGGGGCGCCGCTCCCCTCCGATTCCCTGAAGATTCGGACAGTAATGGAGCAGGGCATTCACAAGGGTTCCGCTTTGCCTACCGGCAGCAGGATGAACCACCATGCCGGCGGGCTTATTCACTACCAGGCAATCCTCATCTTCGAAGAGAATATCCAGCGGGACAGACTCCGGCACCAACGCCGTCTCCCGTGGAGGCAGCAACCGGATCTCGACTGCGTCGTTGGGCTTCAGACGGGCGCTGGCCTTGGTCTTCCTTCCGTTGAGGGTGATCTGCCCCTCGGCGATCACCCTCTGGATACCGGAGCGACTCAAGCCCGCCCTCTCCAAGGGGCCAGGGAAAGGACGCGATAGGAATAGATCCAACCGCATTCCGGCATGCTCTTTATCAACGGTTAAACGGCTTAGCACGTTACCTCACCGCGCCAATCGCGCCTGCTCCTCTATGCCGACTTGGTTTAAGATCTCCTGGGCGCCTAGCACATCCTTTTTCATCTGCCCGACCAAATCCTCCGGCGTGGGGAATTTCTTCTCTTCCCGAATCCTCTTGACGAAAAACAGCTTCACGGATCGCCCATAGAGGTTCCCCGAAAAATCGAAGATATAACTCTCTATCGTCCTGGGACCGCCTCCGAAAGTAGGGTTAACCCCGATGTTGGTAACGCTCGGCCATAGGCGCCGGTCCGCCTCCAAGAAGGTGGCATAGATCCCGTCTGAGGGCAGCATCTCGGTTCGCGTGACAATGTTGGCTGTAGGAAAACCGAGTTGGCGACCTCTCTGATAACCAGGAATCACTCGCCCTGAGGCAAAATGGTATCGGCCCAAGAAGCCCTGGACTTCGTGGACGTCGCCCCGTTTGATCAAATCCCTGATTCGACTGCTGCTGATGCGCACCCCTTCCACGTGCACCGGCCCAACAATCCCGACTTCAAACCCGCCTTCAGCTCCCCATCGGATCAGATCCTCCACCCGACCCTTTCTCCCCTTTCCGAACCTTAAGTCCTTTCCAACCCACATCTTATGAACCTTGAGGCGCTCCACCAGGTAACCTCGAACAAACGCTTCCGCCTCCACATTGGCAAAGGCTGAGTTGAAGGGTTGAATAATCACCGCGTCCACTCCATAGGATTGCAGGAGAACCATCTTGTCTTTATGCGTCAGAATCAGCCTAGGGGCGCGCTGAGGCGCAAGGATCGTGAGCGGATGGGGTTCAAAGGTAAGAACAACCGAACGACCATCGCGGGCCTTGGCATCTTGAACCACCCGTTGCAACAGGGCCTGGTGGCCCAGGTGAATACCGTCGAAGTTTCCCAAGGTCAGGACAGGCTTGGGAAGCGAAATATTTCTATCCTCTATATGACGAAAAATCTCCACGGTTATTAAGGGAGCGTTCAGCTTTCAGCTATTATTCACCCGCTGATTGCTGACGGCTTACTGCTGGGCTAGCCCAAAATGAATAACCCCGCAGCAAGCTGCGGGGTATCAAGAGGCCCTCGGATGACTTTTCCCCAAGTTGTCACCCCCGAATGTTTTAATCGGGGGTCCAGTCCGAAATTCGCCTGGATTCCCGCTACAAGCATGCGGGAATGACGGACTCTGGCAGAGCTACCAACCACCACTACGCAGCAAGCTGCGGGGAATTGACCCCAAAGAGATTAAAAAGTTCGAGGACGGCTCTGCAGGACTCAGCGCATGCTACGCGTCATGACTCCAGGGACTTGAGCTTCTGCTTTGCCTTAACCGCCTCTTGCGACTGGGGAAATCGATCCGTAAGTTCCTGAAGAATCAGTCGGGCATCCACCTTATCCCCCAGCTCTGCAAAAGCAAAACCTTGCTTCAGAAGAGCTGCCGGGACCTTGTCCCCCTTTGGATATTTGCGCCGAACCGCGTCAAACTCCAGGATGGCCTGATCGAATTCTCTCAAGGCGTAATGACTCTCCCCAATCCAATACTGGGCATTATCCGCATACTCGCTCTGGGGATTCTTTTTGATGAATTCTTTAAACCGGGAAATCGCCGCCCGGTAATCTTTTCGCTCCAGCAGCTTCCAGGCCTCATCGTAATCTTTTTTTACCGCCTCCGATTCCCCCGCCAGCCGCTCCCGGGCGAATTCACTTGGGCCGGCGCCTTCCACCGAAGCCGCTTCTTCCTTGCTGCCGGGAGCTACCTTCAGGGTTTCCCGGATGATTTTCAGCTCTTCCTCGCGCGCCTTAAGGAGAGCCCCTTGAGTTTTAAAATCATCGTCGAGCTTAGCTATCCGGCTTTCCATATCCTTGACTCTTTTATCCCCTTCACGAGTCGACTGACCGATCTGGCGGTCCAATTGATAGCGAACCTCCTCCATCTTCTCTTTCAAAGCGCCCAAATCCCGCTGCATCTCTTGGAGATTGGCGCGCGTGTCGGCCAGGCTCGACCGCATACTATCGAACTCACTATGAGTGGTGACGTTCTCCGTGCGCAGGCGTCTCTGCTCCCGCTCAATGAGTTCTAACTGTTGGGGGGTAGCGCATGCCGATAGGGCCATCCCAACCAACATGAGGAGCAAAGATAAAAGCCTCTTCATGAAAGGTCGACCTTAAATGACCCCTAGGACTTGAGGATGGAAGAATCCCTGAAAGGGCAAAACATTACGATGCCGGCCGGGCAGAGATGATTACGAAACGGCCCCGACGGTTCTTCTGCCAGCATCCCTCGTTCTGCTCCTTGCAAACCGGCAGCTCCTCGCCGTAGCTGATTGTCGATAACCGCTCCTTAGAAATCCCCAGAGTCACCAGGTAGTCTCGTGCCGCCTGGGCCCGTTTGGCGCCAAGCGCTAAGTTGTACTCATTGGTTCCCCGTTCATCCGCATGCCCTTCAATCTCCACTCGAGCCGAAGCGTTTGTCTTCAGCCAATTGGCATTCGCCTTGAGGGTTTCCCGCGCCTCTGTCTTGAGATCATATTTGTCATAATTAAAATAGATATCCTTCAACGGACTTGGGGCCGGAGCCTGATCTCGACGCGCCGCTTCCAAACTCGAAGAGGCGGGAGCCGGACGACTGGCGGCTGGCTTCTCCGCGGCAGCCGACGGCGGTGGCGCAGCAGGGGCCTCAGGCTTGGTCGCGGCAGGTGGCGGACACCCCGTTAATGCAAGAAAGGCGAAAAACATCACACCATACGTCAGCGTACCCAATCGACCAGTCATCGTTTTCTCCTTTTCCAATGTTCGCTCAGCCCGTGAAATCGTTTATTCCAGACGAGAAGACCAGGATGGATTTGTATCATCTCCCCCCGAACCTGTCAATCTTTGCTGGTTTTCACCGCCGGCCTGCATCATGTAGAGTTGGTAGCGACCGTTGCGGTTGGAAGTGAAGGCGATGAATCTCCCGTCAGGGGACCATGAGGGATCTTCGTTGTCCCCGGAACTGGAGGTGATCTGCTGCGGGTCCCCGCCCTGTGCCCTCACCGTAAAGATATGAAAGCGGCCGCTTACCCTCCCCGTATAAGCGATCTTGTCGCCGGCGGGAGACCAGGTTGGAGAAGTATTGTATCCTCCCGAATAGGTGAGGCGGCGCGCCTTTCCGTTGGCAAGCTCCATGACATAGATCTGCGGGCCGCCGCTGCGACTGGAGACAAACGCCAGGCGATCTCCGTCCGGAGACCAGGCGGGGGAAACATCGATCGCCGAATCTTCGGTCAACCGGCGGACAACCTTCCCGGTCTGATCCAGCAAATAGATATCCACGTTCCCCTGTCTCTCAAGGGACATGGCGATAAATTTCCCGTCGGGAGACCACCTTCCGCCTAGATTCAAGCCGCTGCCGGATACGAGCTTCGTATCTTTGCCGGTAAAAAGATTAAAAAGATAAAGACCAGGCCCGCGTTCCCGGTACCCATAAGTGGAATAGAGAATCGACCGGCCATCCGGATTCCATGAAGGGAAAAGGTGGATCGTGGGATCCTTGGTTATTTGCGTCTTTTCGCTTCCGTCTAAGTGGGCGACGTAGACCTGCTTAAAGCGCCCCCCGGCGTTGGAGACATAGGCGATACTCGTATTGAATACGCCCGGCGTACCCGTAAACTGGAAAATAATTTCATCGGCGAACTTATGAGCGATGCGCCGGAAGTCCTTCGCCTTTCCGGTGTATTTCTTGCCCACGATTGGTTTTCCTTGATAGACATCGAAAAGTCTGACCTCCACCGTCAACTCATCTCCCTGGAGATTGTATCCTCCCTTGACCAATCCCTCGGCGCCGATAACAGACCAATCCCGAAAATCGAAGCTTCCCAAGGTGATCCCGCTTTTCTGAGGATGCTCGATGTAGGCCGACCGATCCAACACACGGAACCAGCCCGAGAGGGCCAGGTCGCGGGCAATAAGGTCGGCTATCCCTTCCGAAAGTCCGCCTCTATCTTCACCTGGCCCGAGGTTTCTAAGGAGAGAGACGGCAATGGGATAACGCTCGGCCCCCGGTCCGACAATGGTTCCCCGCACCTGGGCAGAGAGGGATTGCACGAACAGTGAGAGAGCAAAAAAGAATGCCATCAGGGCCTTAAAGAGTAACAACCTAACCACCTAGATCCTTTGGACGAAACGTTAGCTCGACATCCATAAAATCCTTACGATAGTTTTCCGGAGGGGGCGGCAATGGACTCGCCCTGTGAATTGCGCGGAAAACCGAATCATCATAGGAGGGATCTCCCGAGCCCTGAACGACCTTCACACCAACGATCTCTCCATTATCCCGGATGCCAAAATGGACGGTCACCTCAAGGTCGCTCCTTTTTCCCACCCACGTCCAGCGTTCCCGGATCACATAACGCATCCGGTTATAATAGATAATGAAGTCCACTCCCTTGGCGATCCCTCCTCCCTGCCCTCCGGGGCCGATGGCGGCAGCACCCTCACCTTCACCCGGCCCGGAGCTGATCCCATCTCCTTTTTGTTTTTTCTGTGCCCCCTCGGCCCGATCTCTCACCCGGTCCAAGGCCGATTGAATTAGCTTCTCCCGTACCTGCCCGGGAAGCCCCGCTTCCGCCCGCGGCTCTGTTTTCGCCTCTTTCTTGGACTGCTTGAGAGCAGTCTTCTCCCGCATCAGAGCAGGACTTTCCGCCACTTTCACCTTCGCCTTTTCCTTCTTGGCAGGTTCAATCCGTGCGGCCGGTTCAGCCTTAGCTTTTTCAATGCTTTTTTTTGCCGGCGGAAGCGGCTCCACTATCGAGCCCAGCTTTGTCCCACCGAGCTTTTCCCCGCCTACCAAATCAACCGTATACACCGGGTAAGAGGGGCCTCTGCGGGACGGTACATGGGGGATAATAAACAGGCTCCAGATGAACAAGAGGTGGAGCACGCTGGAGAAAGCAACCCACCGCCAAACCCTTCCCCCATCCTCCTCCAGAGGAGGAAGCAGCCGTTCCCGCAGCCTTCTCATTGGAGTGGAGTGGATATCGGCCATTTAACCCTCTTGCGATGGGGGACGCGTCACCATGCCCAGCTTTTCGATCCCCGCCTGTTTGATCTCAGCGATCGTCCTCATCACTATGCCGTACCGGACATCCTGATCCGCCCGCAGATAAACCTCCCTATCCTGCCGCAACTGGCGAATAGCGCGCAGCTTCAGCCCTAGCTCGGTAAGCGTCATCGGGTTGTCGTTGAGATAAATCTTTCCGTTACGGGTGATCGCCACCACCAGCTGCTCTTCCTTCCCGGGAATGGCGCCGGCCTTCGCCTGCGGCAGATTCACCTGCACCCCTTGCTGGATGATGGGAGCTGTCACCATGAAAATCACCAGCAGAACAAGCATCACATCGACCAAAGGAGTGACATTGATCTGTGAGATCGTGGTACCGTTTCTTTGCGGCGAAGCATCTACGGCCATAAATTCTCCTTAGTTTTTAATTTTGAGTTACTGCTGACTTCAACTAAACACTCAAAACTAAGAACTCAAAACTGGTTGTCTGCCGCCTATTTCAGAAAATGGCGCTCAGCGATATTTAAAAACTCATGCGAGAAATTGTCCATATCCGCAGTCAAGACCTTGATCTTCTGGACGAAGTGGTTGTAGGCCATCAGCGCAGGGATCGCTGCGGCCAGGCCCGCCGCAGTAGCGATCAGGGCTTCGGCGATACCGGGGGCGACCGCTTGGATGCTGGAGGAGTGGGTGACGCTGAGACCCCGGAAGGCGTTCATGATCCCCCAGACGGTGCCGAAGAGCCCGATAAACGGGGTCGTGCTTGCGGTTGTGGCCAGGAAGGTCAGAGACTTTTCTAGCTTGGTGATCTCGACGCTCGTCGCCCGCTTCATTGCTCGAGTCACGTTATCAACGCCCCCCAATTCCGTGGTTAAGCCCTCCCCGTGCGAAGACTCCTTCTTGCTGCGGGAAACCCTAAGGAGCTCTTCATAGCCGGCGCGAAAGACCTGTGCTACCGGACTCGATCTTAACTCCCGGCTGGCGTCATGGATAGAGGCGAGGTTGCGGCTCTCCCAAAAAATCTCGACGAACCTCTCGGACTCATTCTTGGAGATCCGCACCTGGCGGTATTTGTAGAAGATGATCCCCCAGCTCACCACCGAGAATAGAATAAGGAGATAGAGGACCCCCTGGACGATAAGACTCGATCCCCTGACCAGATCCAAGATTCCCTGCTGCTGGCCGGCGTCAAACCCTGTCTGCGCAAGCAACTGAAGAGACCAAAAAGAAGACATCGAATATTCCAGCTATCCGTTTGAAAAAGTATTATAACCCTTGTATTTAGTCAAATGGATGTTCCCTTTTTATCTGGATAGCCATAAAATTCATGCCCCAAGGAGGAGACGGGTTTTATGATCCGCAGATTAGAGGAGCTGGACATCGCCGGTAAAAGGGTCTTCGTCCGCGCCGACTTCAATGTCCCGGTCCGCAAAGGCAGGATCACGGAAACCCATCGCATCGAGAGCACGTTGCCGACGCTGCGCTTCCTCCTGGCCAAAGCCGGGAAACTCCTGATCGCGTCGCACCTGGGGAGGCCCGGCGGCAAAAAGGATCCGGAGTGGAGCCTCGCGCCGGTGCGCGATCACCTGGAGCAAGCGCTCTCTTGCGCCGTGACTCTGGCACCGGATTGTATCGGCAGCGAGGTGGAGGCGCTGGCCCGGGACCCAACCCACAAGGTGATATTGCTCGAAAACCTCCGCTTTCACAAAGAGGAGGAGGCCAACGACCCCGCCTTCTCCCAAGCGCTCGCCTCTCTGGCCGACGTCTATGTCAACGACGCCTTCGGGGCGGCGCATCGCGCCCATGCATCGACTGCCGGGATGGCAAAGTTTTTTCGCGAGAAGGGAGCCGGCATCCTTCTTTACAAGGAGCTCGACTATCTCGGACGGATTCTCTCCAGTCCAGAGAGACCTTTCGTCGCCATCCTAGGCGGGGCCAAGGTCTCGGACAAGATCGGCGTGCTGAAAAACCTGATCCCGAAAATGGACCGCCTGCTGATCGGCGGCGGAATGGCCTACACTTTTCTCAAAGCAAAAGGCGTCGAAGTCGGGAGGTCCCTGATCGAAGAAGAGCGTGTTGCGCTCGCGCGCGACCTCGTCAACCAGGCGGAGAGTCTCGGAATACCCTTGTTTCTTCCGATCGACCATATAGCGGCGGAAGAGACGAAGAAAAACCCGATCACTGTGGACGGGGGCATCCCGCCGAATTTGCTGGGCTTGGACATCGGCCCCAAAACCATCAGCCAATTCATTCAGGAGATCCGTAAAGCGAGAATGATACTCTGGAACGGTCCCGTCGGTCTCTTCGAGGAGGAAAAATTCAGTCAGGGCACCAGATCCGTAGCCCGGGCCCTGGCCGAACATGACGCCATCAGCATTGTCGCCGGCGGAGATACCGTAGCGGCGGTCATGCAGGCCGGAGTGGAAAACAAGATTACCCATCTTTCCACCGGTGGAGGCGCAACGCTTGAGTTTCTGGAGGGGAAAGGACTTCCCGGCATCCTGGCTCTCGAGGAGAAACAATGAAGCCGCCTCTGGTCGTGGGCAACTGGAAGATGCATGGCACCGAGAGCGAGGCCATAAGGCTCGTCCGGCAGATCCGCATGGGGGTCAAAGCGATCCACGGCGTGGAGATCGTCCTGGCCCCTCCCTTCACTGCCCTCGCTGCGGTTCACAAGCTTCTGAGGGGAAGCCGTCTCCAACTCGCCGCCCAGGACGTCCACTGGGAAATGGAAGGCGCTTTTACCGGGGAGATCAGTCCCAGGATGCTCAGGGAATTGGGCTGCCGCTTCGTCATCATCGGCCATTCAGAGAGACGCCGTCTCTTCGGCGAGAGTGATCGAGTCGTAGGGAGGAAAATATTTGCGGCACTGCAAACGGGGCTCAGGCCCATCCTGTGCGTCGGCGAAAGCTGGCAGCAAAGAAAAAGAGGGGAAACGAGACGGGTCGTCGCCGGGCAGCTCCGGGCCGCATTGAAGGGGCTGAATAAAAGTGCTATAGGAAAAGTAGCAATCGCTTATGAGCCTGTCTGGGCCATAGGAACCGGCCGCAACGCCACTCCCGATCAGGTAAGCGAAGTACATTGCTGGATTCGCAGCTGCCTCAAGAAACTCGCGGCCAACAAGGCAGCTCAAAGTTGCCGTATTCTTTATGGCGGCAGCGTGCGGCCTGAAAATGCGGGAGAACTGTCAAAGGCACAGGAGGTAAGCGGCTTGCTGGTAGGAGGGGCAAGCCTTAAGCCGAGGGATTTTCTGATTATCGCGAGTTATTTCGTTACGCAATCACTATGATTACTTTAGTCACGATCATTCATGTCCTCGTCAGCATCGGCTTGATACTGGTTGTGCTTCTCCAGACCGGCAAGGGGGCGGACATGGGGGCCGTGTTTGGCGGGTCAAGCTCCACTATTTTCGGCAGCAGCGGCGCGGGAAATTTCCTCACCCGGCTGACCACAGGGATGGCGATTGTTTTTATGATCACTTCTTTGACTCTGGGTTATTTTTCAGGCAAGAAGCCATCGGCAAGCGTCTTTGACAGGGGCAAAGTCGAGGTGCAACAATCTGACCGCGGCCAGCCCGGACCTGTTGCCACACCCCAGGCCCCGGCGCAAGCCCCGGCCCCACAGGCAACCCCTCAAGCTCAGACCCCGCAGCCGCAGAAGCCAGCGACCCCGTGATTTCCAATTGTGAATTATGAATTTTGAATTTTTAATCAAGAATTCAAAATTTAAAATTAAGAATTATTGATGAAATGCGAGGATGGCGGAATCGGCAGACGCGCTAGTTTGAGGGGCTAGTGCCAGAAATGGCGTAGGGGTTCAAATCCCCTTCCTCGCACCACTCCCCCCACTCCCCTAACCCCCGTGTCTAAACTCTTCTAAGCTGCGCGCGTTTTTGTTGTTCGCAAGACCTCTACGATCAATTCTGCCAGGCCCACAAACGTGACCGACAACTCGCCGTATTTTCGTGTGAAGGAACGCTTCACATCGCGCGCAACCACCAGGTTCCTGCCCTTAGGATATTGTCTTCTAAAGGCCGAGAGACCGGCAGCGTCAAAGTCAGACGCAGACCATTTACATTCAATCACCAGCGCCGGCTCTTTGCGACGCGCCAGCACGAAGTCCACTTCGTGCCCTCGCTTATCACGCCAGTACCGGACATCCCGAGATTGCAGATGGGCATGGATTTCATTCAGGACGAAGTGCTCCCAAAGCAACCCAAGGTCCTCGGGCCGCAACTCGGACCAACCGCGGTGGTAGCAGACAAAGCCTGTATCGAACCCATAGACCTTTGGGGCGGCAACAATTTCCGTGGGACGATACGAACTATGCGGACGGACGATGTGCGCTATAAAGGTTGACTCTAAGACGGCCAGATAGTTGGAGATCGTAGTGCGGCTCACTTCACAGAGTCGCGCGAACCTTGTTGCCTCAAATATCCCCCCGCTCTGCGCCATCAGGAGCTCGACGAATTTTTGGAACGAATGCCTCCGCTCGATGCGAAAGAGTTCAGCTATGTCTTTTGCCCAGTAGGCATCCATCCACTCCTGGAAGTCTCGCTCGGGCAGCTTTTCCGCCAGAAAAAACGGCGGAAGGCCTCCCCGGAGCAAGCGGTGATTGAGGTCCAAACGCCCAAAATCTTCCAGGTCCGAGGCGATCATCGGCGTGAGCCAGATCTCCTCTTTTCGCCCGGAGAGGGTGTCGCGAAATTTAGCTGAAGCTCCAAGCGTGGAAGAACCAGTCGCTAGAATCCTTGTTTGCGGGTAATGGTCGGCTGCGATCTTCAGGATCTGTGATGGATTCCCAAGGCGGTGAATCTCATCCAGAACAACTCGGCCACCATGAATACCTTCAAGAAACCCTTCCGGATCATCCATCATCCGGCGAACACGGGGAAGTTCACAGTCAAAATACTCGATGTCAGGCAGGCTCCGCGTTAGAAATGTCTTGCCAACGCGGCGCACCCCGGAAAGCCACACGACGGACCGCCGTCTCCATGCCTCTTCTATACGCCCAACCCAAAAACGTCTCTGTACCATACGCCGGCACTTTAACAAATAGTGCTACTATATGCAATCAGGGTTGCATATAGTACACGTCACACCGGCACGATGACTTCTTCCCTATCTGCTCCCCTGCTCCCATGTCCCCTGCTCCCTGCCTCCTGCTTTGTGTCTTTCGCCTGTTTTCTGTTGCCTCATGCCTGCTCTCTTGCCATTTCTTTTTCCAACCGTGACAACTACCTAAGTGTTAAGGCATCCATAGCTTAATTTTCTCAAAAATAGGAATCCCCCGTCCTTCTTGTCAATTTTGACAAGTTCTCACCTCTCGCAGCTTAACCTAAGTAGCTGAAACAGCTAGAGAATCCCGATGGCATGGGATATGCGTTCTTTATAGCACATTAATTAGCGCTATACCTATAGCCCTTAGAATCATCTTTGCTTTCCAAAACTGGCCAACCTCAAGGGGTCACTCCAAGGCGTTGCCTATGATCTTCGACAAGTTTAAGCAGGCAGACAGTTCGGAAACCAGGGTTTACGGAGGCGTAGGGATGGGACTTTATATCGTCAAGAAGTTCGCCGAGCTGCTGGGTGGGAGAGTTGAGGTCGAGAGCGAGGTGGGAAAGGGGGCGACGTTTACGGTAACCCTGCCCTGCGGGCAGTAGTTTTTAGTTTTGAAACTCAAAACTTAAAACTATTTGTTTGGCTTTTTAAAACCGTATCGTTCCCAATTATTTAATACTTTTTCCTGAATCTCTTTCGGCCAGAGGTTTTTCAAAGTCGCCTTAATCGGTATCGTCTCGGCAGGCCAATCCTTGGGCCAGGTGCAGTCGAAGATGACGCCGGCGGCGTCGCCGAGCAGGCGCTCCTTGGGAGGAAGAAACGGGAGCAGAACCGGGAAGCCCGGGATGTGTGGGACTTGATGGATTCCGTTCACCGGATGGCACTTGGTAGTAAGCGCATGGAGCACCTCGTCCATGTTGGTGGGATCCACATCGGCATCAACGACGACGATATAATAGGTAAAGAGGCCGGGCTTAGTAGCCCAGACTGAATGGGCCACCCGCTTGGCGAAGTTCATAAAGGGCGTTTCTGTGGAAATAACCACCATGTGGCCGACCCCGTAGGGAGGGATGAAAACCCCTTTCACAGGGAGCCCCATCTTCTTGAGCTCGCCGTAGATATCCGCGCTCTTGGTCAGCCCCAGGACCGTTTGAGACTCATGGATGGGCATTCCCATGTTTGAGACCGTCAGGATAGGATCGTTGCGATAAGTGATGGCGTTCACACGAAAGACAGGTTTGGGCGAGGCCTTCCCTGCCTCGTAGCCCATGTACTCACCGAAGGGACCTTCTGTTTTGCGCTCGTGGGGCAGGACCACTCCCTCGAGGATGATCTCTGCGCTAGCAGGCACTTCAAGGTCCAGGGTCTCGCACTTGGCCAGAGCAATCGGCCTCTCCTGCAAAGCGCCGGCGATGTCGACTTCATTCAGGTGAGGAGGAAGCATGGCGCAGCTCACCATTGGAATCACCGGGGGGCCGCCGATGGCCACCGCGGCGGGCATCGGTTGATTCCTGGCCTCGTACTTCTGATACATCTGGCCGATGTGTTGCTGGAGCGGGAACAGGCATCCCATCGTGTTCCGGTCATGAACCATGAGACGGTACATGCCCCAGTTGACCCACGAACTATCCGGATCTTTGGTGATCACCGTGTGCCAGGTGCCGATGTAACGGCCCCCGTCGCCGCCGTGGATGAAGGGCACCGGGAATTTCAAAAGATCTATCTGGTCTCCCAGCAGGACGTTCTCCTTGCACGGAGCGTTCTGGACCCTTTCGGGCTTTAGCGGTTTTTCCTTGCGCTGGAGATAAACCTCCATGATTTCCCTGGCCGGCGCATGCGGTTCCAAACCTAAGCCCAGGGCCACCCGCGCGTAGAGAGAATGAGCCGGATGCTTGCTGGGACCCATGGGAGCGCCAAGCACGCGGTACCCTTTCGGATAGCCCTTGATCCTTTCAAAAAGCGGCGCAGGGGCGCCGATATCGTAGCAACGGCGGATGATCGCCCCCATCTCCAGGTTCCAATCGACCTCCTCCTCAACCCGTTGCAGCTCTCCGTGCCGCGCCAAAAGGGAAATATAGTCTCTCAGGTCACTTACAAACATAGAACCTTTCATATATTTCAGCCCTTCCGCTATTTTTCGAATCCATATTCGCTCCAGCGAGCCAAAACTTTTTTTCTTATCTCTTCGGGCCAAAGGTTATTAAACGAAGATACTTGAGGCACCTGGTCGGGCAACAGTTCCGCCGGCCAGGTCCCGTCGAGCAGCATGTAGGCGCCATCGGCATTCTTCCTCTCTTCCGGCGAGAGAAAGGGAACCAGAATCGAAGTGTAGGCATGCGGAACCTGCCAGACGTCCCGCACCGGATGAACCCTTGTCGCCATAGCCCAGATCACACTGCGCAGGTCCGTGATATCGACATCATCGTTTACCAGCAGGAGATAATTGGCATAGCGGCCGCTCTTGGTGCCCCAGATCGCCATCGCCAGTCGCCGGGGATAGGTCTTATCCGGAACTTTGGTCGAGACCACCCAAAAGTGCATGGTCGACTCCGGCAAGATGTAGATAGAGTCCACGGGGTATCCCTTATGGTCGCGCACCTCCTCAAGCACTTCGGCGCCGTTGGCGATCGGCATCACCACATGATCCTCATCCACCGGGACGCCGATAGAGGTCATCGTCAGGATCGGATCGGTCCTATGCGTGACAGCGGTCACGTGGAAGACCGGACGCGGCTGCCTGCCGCCCACATATCCTGTATACTCCCCGAACGGCCCCTCTTCCTCAAGCTCATCCGGATTGATAAACCCTTCAAGAACAATCTCCGCTGTAGCCGGCGCCTCAAGCTCCACAGATTTACAGGGCACCAGCTCCAGCGGCTTCCCCCTCAGCCCGCCTATCACCTCGGCTTCGCTCTTTTTACCCTGGACGGAGACGCACGACATCATAGCCGTCACGGGTTCGGTGCCGATAGCCACGGCAAATTCCATACGCCGCCCGAGCTTTTTATATTCGCTCAGATGACGCTGAAGATCCTGGATCGGACCGATCAGCCCCGCCAGGCGATTTTTCCCCAGGACCATGAGGCGGTACATGCCGTAATTGACCCAACTGCTCCCGGGATCTTTCGTGATGACCGTATGCCAGGTGCCGATGTAGCGGCCACCGTCGCCGCCATGGATCACCGGGACGGGGAATTTCAGCAGATCTACCTCATCTCCCGTGAGAACATTCTCCTGGCAAGGAGCCGAGGAGACTCTGACGGGCGGGATAGGATGCTTGCGCCTTTTAAGATAGGATTCGGTGATCTCTTTGACGCTGCTGTCGGGGGGAAGGTCCAGAGCTATCGCCAAGCGGGCGTAACGATGGCGCCGGCTCTGCGCCATAGGCGCGCCAAGGAGGCGAAACCCCTTAGGGTAATCTTTAATCTTTTCGAACAGGACCGCGGGGCCGTCGGTCTCGCAAATCCTGCGAACGATGGCTCCCGCTTCGAGGTCCCAATCAACCTCGACTCCTATACGCTGAAGCTCTCCGGCTTTTTCCAGAGCAAAGAGCCATTCTCTTAAGTCAACAAACGGCATAAGCTAACTCCCGATTGCAACTTTGTGACAGAAGAGTCCCCTCTTTGTCAACTTAGCCCCCCAAGGATCTCCCGCAACGACCCTTTCAGGACTTGCTTGGCCAGGCTCCCTCGGGGAACGCGCTTTCGGCTGCGGCCGATGGATCAGTGCCTCAACCGAACCTTCTCGTCCCTACGTCCGCAGCCTCACTCGCGCTCCCCTCGCTCGCTCCGTGCTACTCTGTCCATATTCCGCTCAGGGAGCCCGCTCAGCCCTACTTGAGAGGTCCGCTTGTTTTTCATCCTCTCCCCCTCGGTCTGCCTGGGGGTGTCTTGAGGGACCGTATGTCCTCGCTGCGCTCGGAATCGCAGATTTCAAATCTCAGATTTTCAATTTGAAATTTGCTATTTGAGATCCCGAAGGGCCTGCATCGGCCCGGAAAGATACCCTCGGCAGGCCTCCCCTACTTCCTCTGGACAAAACGGCTATTCTGGTCTAAATTCAGTCGTTTCGCGGAAAGGGGGTTATATGGCAGAGACCAGCAGACCGGCCGCAGTACAGCTCTCTGAAATTGGCGCCTACCTGGGTCCCGGAACCAAGGCAAACGGCAAGTTGCTCTTCGAAGGGACAACGACAATAGAGGGGGAAATCGAGGGAGAGATCCTGGTCCACGGCAACGTCACTATCGGCGAACACGCAACCATCACGGGAAAAATCGTTGCCACCTCCGCTCTCATCCGTGGAAAGGTTACGGCCGACATACAGGCTGATAAAAAAATAGAGATTCAGCCGCCCGGGGTTGTTATTGGCGACGTTGTCACTCAGAGCCTGGTGATCGGAGATGGGGCGATCCTGGAGGGACACTGCTCCATGAGAAAAGAAAAGGAAGGAAAAGTTTTTCCCCTGCTCCGCCAGGAAGCTACGGCCACGAATCCCGAAGGGGCTTCCTCCTAGGAAGCTCATCCCTCCACGAATAGAGGAACCAGCCGCCGCTCCTTCGCCGCCACCAGACCACGCGCCGTTATCCTGAGCGCCGGAAGAGTCACAAAGGGGAGAAACATCAGGGCGTACATAGGTTTGGGAAAAGGCGAACCTCTCTCCCGAAGACAGCGGTGAATTCGGCTAATCCCCTCCCCCATTTCCTGCCAGGGCCGGAGGGAAAAAATACCTCCCACAGGGAAATCGATCTTCTCCAGTACCACCCCATGGTCCACCACCGCCATACCCCCTCCAGCCTCGATCAGGATGTTGGCACAAAGGGCCATATCCTCGTCGCTGCTGCCGGCGATCAAAAGAGTATTCTCGTCCAGGCTCGCCGTAGTCCCGACCGCCCCTACCCTTGCCCCAAACCCTTTGACAAACCCCAGGGCGATTTTTCCGCTCTCCCCGTGCCGCTCGAAGACCGCTACTTTTAACAAATTCTGACCGAGGTCCGCCTCCAGAAACCCTTTCTCGCAACGGCTCTCTAGGATCGTTTCGGCCGTGATGTTGAAATTTACGAGCTCCATGACGCGAATCTTTGCCGAGTTCGAGGAGCAAGGGATGCGGAAGGAATTCGGGGATACGTCGGCAGTCAGCCTTAAAGAATGGAAGGTATCGCCGGGGAAGGAGATGGGCCGGCTGTTGACCAGAGTCTTACCTTGCCGGGCTACCACTTCTCCTCCTATCAAAGTGGAATGAACTCTCACCTCTTGAAGGTCCTCGAGCAAAGTAATATCCGCGTAACGTCCCGGAGCAATTCCTCCCACCTCTTGTTCCACGCCCGAATAAGTGGCTGGATTCAAAGTCGCGGCCTGGATCGCAACAACCGGCGGAAGTCCAAGATGGATGGCGCGCCGCACAACGAAGTCCATATGCCCGTCCTGCTGAACGTCATCCGGCGCCATTCCATCAGTCACCAGAATGAGCCGTTGGGTGCTTAAGCGCCGGCTGACAATGGGCGGAAGCGTCGAATCCAGGTCGCGGCGATTAGAGCCCTCGCGCAGCATTACCCAATAACCGGAGCGGAGTCTCTCGATAACATCCTCTTCGCGTATCGGCTCGTGGCAGGAGGAAACGCCGGCGGCCGCAATCGCGCAGAGTTTTTGGTCCCTCGCCCCCGAGGTATGGCCATGGATAATCTTTCCCGCGCTTAGGGCCAGCGCTATTTTTTCCAAAAGCTCCTGGTCCCCCTGGACAAGGCGCAGCCAGGAGACGATCTCCCCCAATCCCAAGACCCGGGGATCGGCCAAAGCCTGGGCAACTTCATCCCGAGAAAGCGATTGAGTGCTGCAGAGCGCAGGGTCCTGTGGAGCGACCATAGAGACCAAAGTGAATACCCGTAAAGGATGAGCTTCCACCTCGTCGAGAAAAAGCTTAAGCCCTCTAAAGCCAAAGACCGTCTGCGGTTCGTCGCAGGAGGCGACCAGCGAGGTCGTCCCGTGAGGGAGATAGGCCTGGAGATATTCGTAGGGACGGCAAAAATGGCCGATGTGGGTGTGGCCGTCGATGAAGCCGGGAGCGACGATAAGTCCCTTTGCATCGAGGCGCCGGGTCGCCGGTCCGGCGGTGTGGGCTGCGCTCGGCCCGACGTAGCATATCCTTCCATCCAGGACGGCGATTTCGAATCCGCGCAGGATCTCTCCGGAATAGACGTTGACGAGCTCTCCGCCGGTTACGATCAAATCCGCCTTGATCTCGCCCATCGCCCCGCGGATAAGTCTCTCGATCTGTTGCTTAGAACGCACCATGAGGACTTTTAACATAGAGCAGGCTGCTTTACCAAAGAGAGGAGGCTGGAAAATTAACATCGGCCTGATTCTGAGGTCCCTTAGTATTTGGCTGGCGTAAGGCGTAGAAGGTTAAAATTTTCTTGCTACGGTATTGGAATCGCAATAAGATAAGGATTGAGAGACGAAAGATCGTGCTATGCTGACGTAAGCAGGAACTATACTAACCGACACACTCAATATTAGTAGGGAAGAAGGCGTGAATCGAGAAGATTGATGGCTGTTAATCTCGACAAACCGAACCTTTGGAAGGCCGACATTGCCCAGTCCGTTGATATGTACAACGACTGGTTCCTCAAGTTTGCTCCGAAAGCATTTCGAGAGACGCGTGTTCAGACTACCAAAGCGGTAGAGGAGACGCTGAAGGCAACAAACAATCTCACAAACGTTGATCCGTTAGTGCTTCGCAAGCATCCCGAAGTCCTCCCGACTCTCCGTATGTCCACGTGCCCGCCGCTCGCGGTCGATCGGCTCATTGGTCTTGCCGGGGTGCCAAACAGTCTCGTGAAGAGGATGGAGAATGAAAAGAAACTACCAGTGCACCTTAAGGCAACAGCGCTTGATGTTGAACTCCAGAAGATTGGAGATATAATCGAGCGCATGGCGGACCCAGATATATTTGTGTGGCTTAATCGGAGCCAGCCGGCCAGGCGGATGGAGATACATCGCGCAGCAACGATCGTAGCGGACCGTCTGTGTGGATCCGTCGCGAATCCGATCATTCGTAATGCCCAGGAGAAGCGGCAGTTGGCTGCGATCAAATCTTGGCTGGAGGCTCGGAATTATCGGCAGCTTGCCAGAGGCGATGGCACAAAGTTCGATACAATGCTGTCAGGCACCTTCAGTTTCCGAATGAATGTTCCGGTCACCTTAGAAAGCGGGAACCAAGTCAACATTCCCATTGATGCCGTTATTATGTCCAAGTCAGCCAAGGCGCGCGATCTCCCGATTTTTTTCGAGGCTAAATCTGCAGGTGACTTTACGAACGTGAACAAACGGCGGAAGGAGGAAGCCATCAAGATGGCCCAGTTGCGACGGACGTACGGGAACCGAGTTCGGTTTAACCTGTTCCTGTGCGGGTATTTCGACAGTGGATACCTCGGTTATGAGGCCTCCGAGGGTATTGATTGGGTATGGGAACACCGGATTGATGATCTCGCTAAATTCGGTTTGTGACACCATGCAGAACCTCGCCCAAGAACAGGAACGGGTATCCCTCCAAGCCCGCTTGGATTCCGAAAAGCCGCAGGCGGAACGGAACCGGCTCGGTCAGTTTGCCACTCCCATCACCCTCGCGCAGGACATCGTACGGTTCGGTGTTAATCTCCTGGACGTGGATTGCCCGATCCGTTTTTTTGATCCTGCATTTGGAACCGGCTCG
>Ga0209417_1002584_pt1 | contig 27108 bp, 38 predicted proteins | sample RifGroF2_FD_184002 | JGI IMG/M metagenome (GOLD analysis project Ga0209417, IMG submission 184002) | Groundwater microbial communities from Rifle, Colorado, USA - Groundwater F2 (SPAdes) (version 2) | ecosystem: Environmental > Aquatic > Deep subsurface > Groundwater | place: Rifle, Colorado... | reverse complement strand
TTATATATACACGCTAGGGCGAGCGAGTATCGCCTCCCTACCCACCCCTGGAGGGCCGGGTATCGAACATAAACCGAAAGTGGAGGCAGAAAACATGCAACACATTACCATAGACCGTTGCAAAACACACAAATCAAGCTGTTCCCTACTATACTGTAGCACTGGGCGAACAACTGTATCATTGGCACAAAGCGACGCCGTGACATGACAACCCCAAACGACTATCCCGATATCACTTGCCCTTTACAGCATAACGAGAAAGCAGTCGCTTTATTCCATCAAGATCCTGATGTGATATCAATAGTTTTAAGGAGAAGGGCAACAACGATTGGAAGAAAGGCTTATGCTTTTCTTGAGACGGAGCTTGCAACTATAAAGACGGACAAAGAGTTTAGACATGCGTATGATAACCTATTGGCTTTAGGTGCTGTGTTGAGTGAAGCCAAGAAGACGAGAAAAGGGTATTTAGACCTAGCTTTCAAGGTGCTAGAAAAGCAGTGGGAGTTAAGCCGACCGGCGAGAAAGAGCGAGAAAGTCGATAGGTTGGTAGCTGCTTTCAAGGGGGAGATGCGGCCTGACCGGCTAGAAGCCCTGGAAAGCTTTTTGAGGGAAACGATAAATGGAGATTAATTGATATGTTAGCGAAAGAAGATCCTCAGAATTGCAAGTTACGGGTTAAAGGGAATATCTTGACAATTCAAGTTGATATCTCTAAGACCATAGGAGATACCAAGTCTGGTAAAAACCGGTCCATCGGCTCAACCAAGGGGGACTTTGCCTTATTGAGTAAAGGGCAGGATGGAAAACACACTGGGATTCGGGTCAACCTGAATGTCTACCGGGCGCTGCTACCAGACGAGAAATAGCCATTTGTCCAGAATCCGACACGTGGTGTATGATATCGGACATACAGTGTGGTGAAATACCACAATAACCGGCTTCACAGGATCGATTCTGAGCGATTTTCAGAGCGAGGCAATGGTATAGTAGCGGGCAGGGAAACGGCTTTAGCGTAAATATACTAATATGTTATTTACTTTCGGGTTTAGGGTAAAGATAATGATCTTCCTAAAGATGAGGTTTACGCTCCTACGGTTATGGTCCAGGTATCAGGACTGGCATTCTCGTCACTGGCCTGATGGTGAGGTGTTCCGGGCCAGGTCCAGGATTCGGGGAATTAGTAGGACCACAATCAGGGAGTATATTGGAGTGTCGGGGCCAGCGGAGTATGAGATTAGGGGAAATACTGTCTATGTCTCTATTGACCTGCGGGGCCGGAACACTGTTGAGCCCGTGAATGCCGCAACCCTTAGTGGTTCAATGTGGCGCCGTACGCATATACTTTAATATAGACGTATCTTTCGGTTTTCTTTCGTATATTGTTTGGATAGCCCTGCCGCAGAATGTCACAATGAAAAGTCTTATCAATTCGTGATCTTACCTATTAAATCCCACATATAGTATCCACGAAGTAGACGGAGCACAAGACGGCTCAAATGGTTATGAGCTTGTAATTGTTGAGGTTTGTGGTTTGGCATGGGGTATGCAGTAGATATAGGTAAGACAAACAAAGAAAGGAATAAGATAATGGACATTCAGTCACATCAAATAATAAAGCCTCCTTTCGCACTGACTAATAAAAACCTGATTTGGGCACACTCAACAGGACCCAATATTCATTGGACCGCTCATCGACAAGGAGATTGTGTCGTTGTGGAGCGTTCTGAGTTTTGGCTGACAATATATTATCAAATGACAACAGATCAGGTTTTAGAGTTAAAAAGAAGTTGGGCTTAATAAGAATAAACCCCAGCATAACGGCGGGGCCTCCCGGTAAATCCACAGGGCCGGGGGGCTCATGGACCGGCTAGATTTGAACAAGCATAGGAGTAAATACGATGAACACAAAAACACAAACATGGTTAGAGAGAGTTCAGGGCGCACAGAGCCTTGATGAACTACGAGAATTATTGAACACCATAGAGGATTTATACCGTGAGGATTCTATAGACACAGGGCAACCGACCTGCGTGCTGGCAGGGATTACGGAAAATCAATTGTGTAACTTGCCTGTGTTTGGGGAATATGACGGAGACACGCAGGGCATTTTTTCATGGGATAACGAGCGGTTTTTGGTTTGTGATAACCAGTGGCAGGTTATTAACCGCAAAGAATTCCAGGGAGAATAATATGAACCTAGCAGAGATGCAGAAATGGCAACACCAAGTTGTTGTGATCAAACTAGAGGGATTCCGTATTCCCATGAAGGTTTGGGATGTAAAGGAAAGCTACGGGAAACTTAGACTTCTTTGTCGGCCCTTGAGCGGTGAGGGCGAGTCGTGGGTTGAGGAATCCAGAATAATCTCAATAATCCCTGATATCTCGGTTGAGATTAGGGATTCGATCACAGAGAGGTGAAATATGGATAAGTTAGCAAAATTTCAAGATACTTTCACTAAGAAAGTCTTTGGTAAAACTACCAAGGAAGCACAAAAAGACAAACTGTGTGTATGTTGTCATAAACCAGTAAAGCCTAGTGGTTTTAAAGACATGGCGTCTATAAGAGAATATGGTATCACTGGCTTATGTCAAACTTGCCAAGATGGAGTTTTTGAAGACTAAACGTACTATGAAGGAGCAAGATCATGCCTAGAATAAATCTTACAACGAAATATGCAGTATTTCACACGATGGATGAATCAGGTGGCCGATATTTTGATGATCCATGCGACCTTGAAACACACGATCTTAAGTTGGCTAAAACTGTAGCTGAAACATTTACAACAAACGGGCAATGTGGATACGTAATGCGTGATGATGGGCTTAGGCTTGCCCCCAACGGCCGATGGATCAATGAGGATGGGGACGAAATCGCTTAACCATCCAGTTCAGCCTCTTGTGGGGGCTGACTTGGGCGGTTAATCAACGAGGAAAGGGGAAAGGCAATGACATATTTCACGATTGAACAGGTGAAAGAAGCGAACAAGGCTCTGGGACATCACTGGTTTGAACCGGCAACGCTCAGGTTTTTCAAGAGCCGTGTTGACGGGCCGGTCATTGGCAATATGTTTGTTAGCTCTGAGCGTTTCAACATGGAAACCAGGCTTTACACAATCCGCAGGGTTAACGAGGATGGATCGATTGATACCGTTGGTAAATTCCAGGAGTACAAGAGCAAAGAAGCAGCCTTAAACGCAATCAAGAGAATGGTTCAGGCAGGTGAAACATGCAAGCAATCATAACGAAGTATCTGGGACCGACTGAGCACAAGCCCAGCAGGGTAAAAGCCCGGGCCGCTAATGGGCAGTCAATCACGATGTCCTGGCATTCGATAGACAAGGACAACACCGAGGATGCTCACAGGGTTGCGGCAGAAGCGCTGCGTGATAAACTCGGGTGGACGGGGGAGTTGATAGCTGGTGGGACTAAAGAGGGATTCGTCTTTGTGTTCGCTCCCAAGAAATAACCGGCATGAGATCAGCGTGGAGCTGAAATACAGGAGGTGCGGTATGCCTGGAATCGGAGAGATGTTTCCTGATGACACGGAAAATAGTCTTATGATGGAAGGGAGGAAGAAGATGACCAGCGAAGAAATTAAAATCATGGGGAGCCTTGCGCAGTCCATGTCTATGGATGCAAACTTGCTTCTACAATATGTTGAAAAGGGGTATCTCGACAAAGCGCATGAGTTGACAGCTCACACCATGAAGGCGTCAGCCGGAGAATTGTTGAGCCTACACAATGACCTCGTTTCATGTAAAAACGCCGCTATCAATCAAATGTTTGGTGTCCAGGTTCAAGAGCCTAAATTCAGACCTTAGACTCAATATTCCGGCAAATCTGCGAGTCGGTGGACGAAGAGAGGATGACATGACCCCAACAACCCAGGCAAGGGCCCCATGCCGGAATCAGTATGAGGCAGAGTCGGTTTTCGCTAGGCTCCGGCAGTCGAATCCAGGCCGGAGCTTGAGCCCGGACGAAATCATCGCTATCCTCGATCTGCTCATTCATGGGAAAGACGAGGAAGCGGAAAAATACTTTCAAAGAGGTGTATCATGGGAGTAGATTGCAAAATAGTTTTACCGGGCGACGTGAGGGTCCGAGACGTTGCAAACGCAATAGGCATAATCGCAGGCATTAAGCCTGTGAAAAGGGAATTAACCGCCGGTGGTCAAGACGACTCATGGTATGTGGGTGTTCCTGGAGTGACTATTGAGGGATCGAAAGAAATGCCGCAATGCTGCACGATATTTCTCAGATCGGACAAGGGCCTCGTTGACGGCGAGCCGGTCCATCACGTCATGTTCCATTTCGAATATTACGGTGATCGGCTTCTCATGCCTCGGATGACTCCATTTTGGGTAGCGGTCGGCAAACGGCTCATAGAGTTTTTTGGTGGTAGCCTCGACAAATGCGACTGCGACGAGGTTGACACTGACATCGTGGAGCGCCAACAATACCCCAATAGCCCGGAATCTGACAAACCGTGGCAGGATTTCCAAGAAAGACTGTTTAATATCAAGCCACTGAGGAAATTCGGGGACGATTACAAATAATCTCTAATATTTCAATTCAATAAGGAAGGATTTACCATGTCAAAACTGCATATCGTTCACGAACACGAGGCGTCCGGAGTCGAGGGTTATTGGGCGTACGATTACGAATCCCAGAAATGGGTAAGCGGTGAGAAAGCCCTTCATCTCCTGATCGAGCAAGTCAAGGCGGAGCTGGCGATTCTCGCCTCTGATCGTGCAGGCGAATACTGGCAAATGATCCGTGATAAGGGCGTGGATAAATCGTGCCACGACTATGTGCTGGAGCTTGAAGGGTTGCTCATAAGCTACCTGAATGAGCTGTTAAACATCCCAACAGGAGAATACCTGAAATGAGGTAAAATCCCATATTCCAGCTGGAAGTTGGGGTTGTGGTACGGCGTGGTCGTGCTGGTCATCGAGCTACTCTCATAGAACGAGGGTGGGCGAAATAGAAGGGAAGGGGAAAAATGGAAACAATCAGACTGACACCTGAAATAGCTCAAGCCCTCGTAGGTTTAGGCTATGAAATACCAGTGAAAAAGAAGCGGGTCATCGTTCACAACGTGACGCTCGATTCTCGGTTCACGGATGACGAGCTTGTGGGTATTTATTCGACCATCGGCCAGCTTGAGAAGTCCCCGAAGTGGAGGCTCAAGTGTATGCTCGTGAGGTTCGCTTTGGGCACCGGCCTACGGGAATCGGAAATAACGAGGGTACGCTTTTCGATGGATGCCGGGAAAGACCGGGAAGCTGACGCCCATTGGAATGGTGTCGTGACTGTGCGGAACGGCAAGGGGGGGAAGTCCCGAGACGCTTGCTGTATCCCTGAGCTGCTACCCCACTATCAGGCATTCATCACGGAGCAGCGTGCCAGGATAACGGAAGCCCCCAAGGACGGGCTGGTGCCTTTGTTCGGGAAGGAATACGACCGGACCACGTTGTGGCGCTGGTGGAAGAAAGTCTTGGCTCAATGTCCCGAGGTGCGCTCGTTGGACTTCCACGCTGCGAGACGGACATACTTCTCATGGGAAGCTTTGAGGTTGCCGGTGTCAACCCTTAAAGGGCTAGGGGGGCATTCACAATCATCGGACACGTTCGAGAAACACTATAACGGTGTCATTGCAGAATTAGCCTACGGGGGCGAAATCAAGTGGCGAAAGGTTGCTTTACGCTCCCGGAGTTGAGTATCCTAGTTTTTGACTTTTCTTCTGAGCGTGATCAAGAAGTTGTTTAAGATAGAAATTGTAGCCCTCAATATCATACTTATTGAGGGCATATTTCATATTAGCCTCTATTGCCTTTTCTGTCTGAGTGTATTCAGCTTTCCGATGCATCCTCTGCTTTTCCCGGTCAAATGTCGTGAACTTCCCGCCTGTAACGAGGGTAGCCGCCTGTGCTAGTGGTGTGGTTTTTGCCTTATAAGGATCTTCCCACAATCCGAAACTCCTGAGTAAATCATTTACTGACTGAACATTACGGCCTGCGGGGGACTGGTTTAACAGGTATTCATATCCTGCCGGTATGGACTGCCCGAAATATTCCTGCCTTGACTTACTCCGTGGTCCGCCTGTGATGGGGTTCGTGAGTGCTGCGCCGAATCCTTGTGCTGACCTGTCTATTGGTTGATTCGAAAAGCCGGAAAGGTTGAGCGCCATTTCTACGGGGGCTTTCAGCCATGGGTTCACGCTCGACCATGTGTTCGCTGGCGAGCGGTTCGTCAGTCCTTCAGCTACACCCCACGGGAGATACCTGCCGAGTTGCATGATCTGTGGGATGCCCTTGTCATCACGAGGGAACTCCCAATCTGCCACCCCGCGAACAGGCGCGTTCTCATGGAGATACGGATCTGCCACGGCCCTGTCTTCAGGTGATAACGGCATGAATGCTGAGTCAAGGGTGCGACTTACTCGTGCGAGACGATCAGGATTCTTCATTACCTGTTGAGTCATGAGGGTAGGCATACCGAACATCCAGCCCGCGAACGGTATCAAGAGCCTTTGCAATTCCCTCTGTGTTGCAGTCAAGCCTCCCGGCCCATAATCAACGAGGGATTCTTTTGCGAATGCCGCAGCCCTGTCCAACATCTCAGGGGTAGGATTCGCATAGTCGGGAGCGTTTTTCTTCAGATAATCAATCGCGGTTGCGACTCGACCAGGGGCCTCAGTGTATTTGTTGCCTACTCGGAAAGCAGCGTTGTTGAAGTCCCGCCACTTCTCTGAGGTATACCCGAGGGCATCCATGATCTTATTCAGGCCGGGAACATCGTCAGCCACGTCACGGAGTCTCGAAGGGGGCAGATTTTTACTTTCTTCTGCGATACTTCCTGCCCACGAGGATACCGGGAGTCCCCGGATCTGCAATTCTCTCAAGAGTTCGGGGTTCCCGCCGCCGAGGGTATGATACGCCTCGCCCATTCTGCCGACCAGTTCAGCGGGATTCTGCCCACCTGAAGCATAGCGGTTGAATGTGTCGGATACGAGGTTGCCGGTCCAGTATGAGGGACTAGCAGCCAGCGCATTCCTTTTCCACCATTGCGTTAAGTCTTCGAGCCCCTGCCCTATCGGTGTCTGTCTCGCTTTCTGTAGGCTTTTACCAAGCCAGTCGGTGGGGACGCCCGCCATATTTTCGAGCCAGTTAGCGAGCTGAGGCGTGGTTGCCCATGTCTCGAAGCCGGGGATCTGAAGTTGTCTCGATCCTTTAAGTAGGTGTTCAGGTGTATTTTTGCCTGTATGCCAAAGCAGGTTCTCGCCTCTCAGATAATCCAACAACTTCAGAGTATTGATCTGCCCTTGGCGGTTCGTGATTGTCGTACCAAGAGATTCAACGGGGTTCTCTATAAGCGAGCCTTCCGGCATGATCGGTTTGATATCCCGAAGGGTAGCAGGAGCATCAGAAACTAAATCCTTCCAATGTGCTTCGACATAATCAGGGCTCAACCCGTTTCTAACAAGGGTAGACTTGATCTCCATTTGTGTCCTAGGATCAGACAACTTTCCAACAACAGGCGTACCCGCGGCATCCTCTAAGAAGTATCCAGTCTCATCAACGTATCGTTTGATGTTACGGCCACTCTGCTTGAATGCATCAGTGGCAAGATCTATGTCCCCCACACGCCTGAGCTTCAACAATTCCTTGTCTGTGACGTTGTGGGGCATGTGAAAGTATCCACCACCTTCAAGTTTCCCTGTTATCTCCTGATCAAGCCCTCCCTTTAACGTGTTCCAGGTATTGAAGCCACTATCCTTCATTTCCTGCAATGGTCTTGCGATATCCGCGATCTTAATAAGATCAGCGGTCACCTCGTCGGGTCGTTCAAGGGCATGGGTCACATCAGCGTAAGTGTATTTGGTGTCCGCTAATGCTTCGTCGAGTTCCTTTTGTGCTTTTACAACGGATTCCTGTATAGGGATCTTCGATCCCTCTCTTTCAATTTTCCAATACTCTTGTTGGATCGGCTCATATTTTTTTGTCTTCGGTAAACCGGACTTCAGCACCTTGCCAATACTCGATCCGTAGAAGCCTTCGGTAAGACGCTCAGACCCGAGGGCCTTCGCTGCTACTCCAGCAAGCGACTTGCCTTCGGGAACACCGGCTTTCAACAGAGCAGGACCCACCCCGATACCACTCTTTGCTATTCCCGCAGCCTTGGCAGGCGCAAACGCATACGACAACGGATCACCGATAGCCGATGTGACGAGGCGTGCCGCTTCCTTCCCTAGCCAGGGTGCCCACTCATCGTCGGCCTTGCCTTCAGGTAAGCCCACAACGTCTGCTAATTCCTTCGCCCCAGGTTCGTCATAGAAGCCACGCTTTACACCCTGCCACGTTGAGCCCTCGGGCTTCATGAATTCATCAACCCCGGTCCACAACGCTTTGGACGGTCGAGTCAGTAAGCCTAGCGTCCACAAGAGGTGATCCGTGATACCCTGATCGTCTGCCGCAGGCGCAGCACCAGCACTAGGTTGATAATTCTTCAGGTACTCCAGCGTTTCAGGGGAAAGGGCCATTAAAACATTCCTTGTGTCTTCCCGTACATGTCTGAGTTACTCCCGATTCCATAAAACTGCATCAGACGCTTTAGTGCTTCCACGGTCTTGTCGCTTCTTTGTCCCCCGGTCCATTGAGGTCTACCGGGAGCTATAGGAACCTTAAATGGTTTGATGCCACCACTATAATCGGCGGTTTTCTTTTGAGGTTGTGGCATCCCTGTGTAATCGTCCATCTGTGGAGGCCCCGGCATCCCCCGATAATCTGTCTTTGCCATCTCTGTCCACACTTCAGGGGGCATGTTGGGCTCTATCGCTCGCACAGGATCATAACTGTTCGGCATGTAACCACCCGGCCCTAGTCCCCTTGTCCGGTTATAGCCGATTACGGGGTTCTTGTTGTCTTTATCCATATCCGCAGCCGACATAAAGGGCTTCTGATATCCCATCGCAATGTTTTCTTGTATCTCTCGGTTCTGATACATTGGGGACTGATTCGGGTATGCCCGCTTCAATGCTGGTAATGTTCCAGATTCCCCATAATCCCCCGTTCCTGCGAAAGACCCGTTGATTGCCGGTTGCCCTGAAAAGCCTCGCAGTATAAGGTCTTCCATTTCAGGCGTGTTCGTCTCGCTGCCGGGGACTATTTGAGCGGAGTTGCCCTGTAAGGGCGCTGCCCCCAACATCATTTGAGCAATCAAGCCCTCTTTTGAATAATCCATAACGGGTCCAGCACTGCTTGTCTTCTGCGGCGCTGGTGCGGGGGCTTGCTGTAGCTGAGAGGGTAGCCCTTTCTTAAAGGCGGCGTTCTCCCTGATCCATTCTTGATTAGCCAATATTTCAGCCTGTGGATCATCTGCCATCATTGTAGGCTTGCCGCTCGCGTCTTTAGACGCGTTCACAATCTCCTGAATTTTCTTCATACGATAAGTCTCAGGGGGGGCGCCTACGGACGGGATCTTATTCGCGTCCCGTTCTCTTTGAGCATTAGCCCTCGCCTGTTGTCCTGCAAGTGAATACTCCCCCTGCATTTTGGCAACATCCCTCTTTGTCTTATCCCCTTGGAGCATCTTCATAACGTCAATCTGTCGCTGCATCTGCTCGTTGCTCTGCTTATTCTCAAGGGTAGCCCTCGCAAGCGGAAACTCCCCGTACAGCGCTTTCATCAATTGGATTTGCTGCGCTTGATTTGCAGAGTCGGCCCCCACGTTTGCGATGTCCATCTTTGTCCGGTCTTCTCGTGCCGCTGCAATGTCCCGCATCTGCTTCTCGAATGCGTTCATCATGGGTTGACCACCGCCCCAAAAACCAAGAGAGGCGTAATCCGGTGCCCATCCTGTACCGCTGCGGGGGTCCATCTTCTGGAGTTCAGCCCCTACGTTGCCCCACATAGGTTCGGAATTGCTGTTGAAGTTTATAAGAGCCATTTAATATAACCCCTTCCTTTTCGCCTCGACCATTGAACTGTTCGTCTTATTGTTCAGCCCGCCGTACCCGCCCGTGGACTGAAGTTTAGACAAGAGGTCCGATCTGTATGTCCGAGGCATGAAATTTCCCCACGTTGTCGGGGTCAATTGTTCCTGTTCAACGAGGGTCTTTAGGTTGCCGTTTGGATTCATGGGCTGATTCACTCGCCCCCACTGATTCCAGTTGTCCTGCTGCCTCTGTTGCTCACGGCCATAGGTCCGGTCATAATCTCCCCGCTGGTAATCAGTGATATCTTTCCAATACTTGTATTGATTGTCAGCGTCGGAGTTGAGCCCTTGTAGGTTCTGCGCATTCAGTTGTGCGCCAATGTTCCCTTGCCCGAGGTTGTAGTCTGCCTGCCCTCGAAGCGCCCCAAGCTCGTTACCCGCAAGCTGACCGTACAACCCCGCGGCCTGGCCCCACATGTCACGCATACCGGCATAATCACGGGATGCCATGTCATAAGCCTTCGAGTAGGTGTCGCCGTAATTACCGGCCAGCGCCTTAGTAGCATTAAAGGCCATCTGTGATCGAGGGTCACCGCCGCCGACGGTGTTCATCCCTCCACGGTTCGCCCCCGCATATGCAGCTTGATTTATGAATTGATCGGACATATTTCGGCCACCACCGGCCAAGTTTGCTTGATACCCTCGCAATGTCGGATCATCTGGGGAAGGTCTGTATTGTCCCCAAATACCCCCACCAGAGCCGCCACCTAAAGACGAACCACCAGCGAATAACTGTTTCCCGAGGTTGTCTGTCATCCCCTGGAATCGGTCATTCGCCCCGGCCCACACGTTCGGAAGGCCCTTGCCACTAAGGTAGTTCTGTGAGTTGGCCGCTGTCCGATTGTTGAATTGATTGAACCCCGTGGTCGGCACTTGAGCCTGACCCCCGGTGTTACCCCATATATTCTGCTTATTAATTCCTGCTACTGCGGCCATCGTATCAATTACCTCCAGCCGAAATAATTATCTTGTCCTTGTGTCTGCCGAGGGGAAGCTTTAGCAATGGCCTCGGGTTGTTGTTGTCCCCACATAGAACCCCACGCGTTACCAGCCATGTTTCCTATTTCCGCGCCTGCTGTCGGGAAGACGCCACTCCAAAAGCTTGGGTATTCATTGGCAACTTGTTTCATTCGATCCCAAGAAAACGCATCATCCCAAATATTAGCCTTTTGCTGTTGGTGTAAGTTGTAGTCATCAATCATTGGGTAACGTGACGGTTCAGGATCGTACCGCCAGCCGCCTTGATTCTGATCAGGCATCGGATTGTAGTACGGGTTTTGCTGCATCGTTACCTCTTACCAAGGCATATGATAGCCTGGAGGGGCTATTGTTGATAAAATCTCTTCAATGTTGCCAAGACCCCGTGAAATATTCGGTCTGTCAGTGCCTAGACGATCCCACCAATCTTGATGGCCCCACTGATTATCCAATATTGATGGGGGTTGTCCTAGCTGTTCTGTAGCCCGATTTGTTAATCGTTGATATGCGGTCGAGTATCTATCAGAGACTTGTCGTCTTATAATGTCTTCTATCCCCATTCGCTGTTGAGGAGTAAATCGGTTGCGATTCAATATCTCGTCAAAAGAGTCAAGGTCTCTGTGTCTCCAAGCGTTTTGTAGTTCTGGAAAGTCCCTGTGATTTCCTGCAATCCAATCCGCCCCTGCGGTTGACATATCTACGGACGCTCCATTAACAAAGTGCGGGGCAGGAGTTCGGCGGGATTCGTGAATCGTTGGTAAATCCTCTAAATATAGGGCTCTTTCCGCGTCGTCAAAATTCTCTAAATACAAAGATATTTCTTCGTCTCCCCTTGGGTTTGGCTTGGGTCTATTCCCGTGCTGGTATGTTTTTGGGTCCAACATTACTCTCGATATGGGGTCCGCTTCCGGGTCTAATCCAGGTTGTGACCGGAAAGCCATGATTTCATCAACATTGGGTTTAATTTTATTTTCATACAGCCACGGCATGTATTCCTCTGCCGTCTTTGAAAACCGACCTTCTTCCGTACCTCTACGTCTTAATGCTTCCTGCATCGCCGCCTCTGCCACGGTCATATTTTCAACAGCTTCGCCAACATCTTTAGGAGATCGGGGACTGCGAATCTCCATATAAGGGTTATCTCCCCGTAACTTTGAGAGGTTCACTTCGTGAAATTTCTCAGGGCCTTGACGAGAGATATCAAGGAAGTTCGGGTTTTCTTCGCTCAACCAATTATTACCAGCCCAAGGATTAGTAAGGGGGCTCTCTTTCTCAAACTTACTATTAAGCCACGAAATAAAGGGTTGAGCGCTTGATTCTCGACTCTTTACCACTCCTTGACGTTCTGTCGGGTAAAAATATGGCGAAATATCTTCAACCCAGGTTCTCATGAAAGCTTGTATTGTCTCTGGAGTAAGATCAGGATGCCCAATGTTCGCGTGTCCGCCTGCTGTTGCGCCCCCGACTATCCGAGGCTGATCTACCTTTACCCCTTCTGGTGTCCATGTCGTATGTGAGCTAGACAGTTCATTGAGTAAATTCTTGAATTCTTCGACCCCCTGTTCCCCGTGAAACGGCCCGGTTACTAACTCCATTGGGTATGGATGAGTTCCTGAGCCCCTAAGCCCATTCTCTATCATAGCTTGGACTTTAGGCCCGTGGATCTGCCCTTGATCTTCAAGAGTGTAAGGGCCAACTTTCCCTCCTTCTCCCTTAGCAAAAGGACGCTGAAGAGTATAGTTTTCGGTGTATGGCTGAAGCCTGTTCCCATGATACGGTAGTATTGAATGAGGGGGCGTATCTGATACTGCTTCCCATTCTAACCCGTGAGTTGATTGTTTGCCTTGTTGTCCTTCCAACCCAAGGGCTTTTATAAGGGTAGAATAGGAATCTTGTGGGTCAGCGTCTATGATATCCTGTGCAAACTTCTGTGCTGTCTCAGCCCCAGACCTACGCTCTACGAGATTGGTCAAGGGTTTACGGAGCCACGGTCGATCATTGAAGGCCATACCAAGCACGTTTGTTAGTGCCCCCGTCATGCCTTCGGTCATCTGTTCCGCTAGTCTTCGCTTCTCCTGTGGATCTGAGCCCCATCCCGTGACTTCCTGCCCTACCTTCGTAAAGTTTGGGGTGTCGTAACCTGTGGGTACATCTCCGAGCCATTTGAAAGCCTCAAGCGCATCCTGTGGCTCAAGATCCCTATAAGCACTAGACCAAACGTTCTCTTGGGTATCCTGCGGCCATCGCTGATCATAGCTAGGTTGCGCTCCCCCCGTCTGTCCAGGGTCCATATAGTTGTTCCACATATTCATCGCCACCCTCAACTTGTGGTGCTCAATTCATTCCGTTCGTACCCAAGGGCCAACTTAACCGCCTGTACATGACCGGGACCAGTGAAAGCTAGACGGTACTTGTACAAATTCGCCTTGATGCTCCCGCCGTCCGTAGGTTGGAAGGTTCGGGCGAATACCCCCGCAGGATCGGTCAAGACCGACTGACTCAGCGTGTGTCCTGCGATGGTAGCCCCGTCTTTCCATATTGATATTGTGAAATTCTCGTCTGTGGTTCCATACAGATACAGCTTTCGAAACTCTTTCACCCACTCAGGAGTATGCCCCTCGTCAGCGTGAGTCATCCAATGGCTGTCAACGTATGCCGATATCACTGTGCCTGCATCCGTGGTCGCTGTGGGCTCGAATAGCCTCAAGATTTGACCTGAATAGTTACCCGCGAACAATCCCAAAGACCCGAGCTTACCGGGAGCATTGGCATTGTAATCGTATGCCGTGCACAGGGCACTCGCCGCTATCGTGAAAGGTGTCAACCACCCACTCATAGTCAAGTCGAACACAAGGAGCCGGTTGTTCGTCGTCTGTGTTGCCCCAGACTTGTAGTATCTCGCTTGGGGAGTCAATGTCTCCGCGACGTAGGTGTCTGTGAACACGAGATAATCGCCATCGGTATTAGCGTGTAATACCTGTGAGCCGTCATAGTTAGTGCTTCCCGTGATAACCGCAGTCTCACCGGCGATCAGAATATTCCCGGTCGTGGGGAGTTTGACTCGACCCGTTGCAACCGGTGGATCTCCGCTTGTCTCCTGCACCACCGCGGCACTGTCGAATGGATAGTCAACGATCATCGGGACAGAAAAGACCACCCAATTGCGGCTAGGCCAGTAGGCCCCGCAAGCCAAGTGTAAATAGTCCTTATCTATTCTCGGCACCGCCGAGCTGTCCCACCAATTCACGCCGTCGCTCAAAACTTGAGCCCGCGCTGTGGCGAAATTGCTATCAGCTTGTAACCCGGTGACTGCGTATGCTCCCCACCGGTTAAGGAAAAAGAGAGCATCCCTTGAGCCGTCATCACTCCCAGACATAGGGGCCTTGACGATCACACGGGTATTGATCGGGATATGTCTCGAAGCACCCACCGGCACCATGTCTTGTTCCGATCCCGTAACCCCTGTCAGTAGCGTCCACCTGTCGGGATGAGCCGCGAGCAAGGTATTCCAAGCATCGAGCAGAGCATGGATGGACCCGGACCCCCCTCGATAAGAGGCGCTATTCTGGCCGGACCACACGTATTCCGAGAATGGTGCGCTCACAAGCATCTGATCGGTTGCCGAGGGTTGATTCGCCAGCACCGCCCTGTTCTGGAATACCGCGACGTGCTTATGCTTAGGCAGATCCGTAGGAACCGGCGAGACTCGAGCTTCAGCAAAAAGGACCGATGCCGTGAGGTTCACGCTAACGCTCGTTCGCGTCCAATAACCGATCTCCATGCGGCCCGATTCAGTATTGAAATAGGTCATCCCTTCGACGGGAATATTGGTCTTCCAATCATCCGGTGCTGTCCATGTGACTTTGCCTTGTTTTCTGAATGTCTTGCCGTCCTCGCTGGTTCCGTCAACAATCGTCAACGCTACCCACTCAAGGCCATTCCAATATTCACGGGTCTGCACGCTCGCCACGTTGTTGTTCGTGGCTCCAAATATATAGAAACTCTCATTGAACCTAGTAAGATACCCCTCATAAATATAGTCCGTAGTCTCCATACTGATCTCAGCGCTGGCTGATGCGGTATATGTGTTGTCTGACATCTCGACGGTGTAATCGAGAATCTTACCTGCGCTCACGTCATGGAACACGAACCCGAGCAGCGTATCAGGTTGCCCGTCGCCTATGCTTTGCAGCGCTTGACAGGGCGCTTGATAGCGCACCTTTGTCAATGTAGTCCCAATACTTGTCCCCCGCATTAAGACACGGAACCAATAACCCGGTATTCCCGCGATGACTCCATAGTCCGCAGTGAAGCCAGCCGCATTGTCGTAAACTATCGTGCCGTTTTGCGCGAAAGCTACCCCCCCGCTCTCAGTGTTGTCAGTCCAGCCGACTCCTGTAGAAAACGCACCCTGATACCAGCCGGCACAAGCGGACCCGCCCGTGTCGTAGGTGTTCACTACCACGCTGGTCAAAGTCGGCACGTTGTCACTGTCGCCAGCGTCAAGCTCCAATCCGAACATAAAGTCCAGAGTAGGATTACCGATAGCGCTTCCCCACTGAGCCTCTGTGATCGCCTCAAACTCCGTTTCAGTCATTTGATTCTGAGCTGTGGCAAGGGCCTCGGCAAGACAGAGTTCAGGTTCGTTACTACCAAAGTCAACCCAGTTCTCGGCTGATGTCGCGCTGTTATTGTAAAACCAGTTCGTTCCGTTGAACCGTGCTATCGACCGCCAAGCCGCATCTGTGAAAACTTTGTAAGTGTTCCTGTCATCCCAGGATACCGCGTAGTAAATCTCTGAGGCCCCTGGCGTGGATGCCGTCACTTCGACGCTGCGAATACTCTCAACACCAGCAAGATTGATCTGTGAAGTGTCGTTCGTCGTCGCTGTGTAAATCAGTGTCGGCGCTTCCACATTCGTTAGACCGGTCAAGACTGTCAACGCCGAATCCACGAAATATGTGCCGAACGTGGGATTAGCTGTAAAATTCTGAAGATTATACGCACCGGTGCCTTGATATATTACATGGCTGTCTGTGCTTGGATACTGTTTGGCAACAAACACAGAAAAGCCCGTTGATGAGCCAGCGCATTCAATGGTGACTAGATAGTCCTTAGCCCCGTCAAGCGCAAAAGGGATCAAATCAGATGTGGCTGTACCCCCCTTGGCTATCGTCACTCCTTGCGACCCATTATTAAAGGTAATCTCTGTGGGTGTCGTGGTCCCGTCATCCGTCGAGCCAGACCGTTCCACAATCGAAACGTGCGTTATCGCACATCCGTCGTTAATTTGTTTGGGGAAAGGTATCGACATCCATACGTCCGACGCGTAGGATGCCAAGGTCAACTTAATGTAGCCCGCTCCTGTCGCAGTATCAGCCGCAGGGATCACAAATCTGACAACGCCAGTGTTCGCAACAAGCCAATAACCTGTCAGCGTGGCGCTTTTGTCGAAAATGGTGTCGGGCGTATCGTCAGCCCTTGCCAGAGTCAACACGTCAGCATCGTTGACTGTTATCCCGTAGATTGCCGTTATCGCAGCCGTCACGTGATCCGCTGATAAAGTGATGCCGCTGGCCCCTGTGCCGTCACCGGTAATTGATGCGATAGTCGGCGTGGCATCTGCGAATTCCACGATCTGACCTGCTTCTATGTCTTCTTGCCCTGTCCCCAAATGCTGCGCCACATAATCAGGATCTGCGAAAACCTCGGCCACATAAGCCGCCGTGATCACAAAATTGTCAACATCTCCAGCAGCTTGACTAGGCAGAGTTTCCACTCCATCATAATTAGTCGTGTTAGTAACCGTAATTACGTTAGTTTCTACAAAGCCGTGACCAACACAAGGAATCTTGACGAGCCCGCCGCCGAGGTCTACAGCAGCACCAGCTAAGGTTTTAGTAGCCTTTTCGAAGTGACCAACACCAGCACCGTCTTTGATCCAATTCAGGATCGAGCCCTTGACATCGGCCCGTTCTATCTTCGAGACATTATTAACCGTCAACGTCTCGCTGAATTCCGTAGTGGTGCCTGCAACGTTGTTCGGGGTCTCGAACTCAAGATAAAACTTCTTCACTGTATCCACGTCACAACAGAAATAAATTGCCCCTCTGGTCGTCACTCCCCCGATATCCGCGTATGAGTCAAGATCGTTGTCAAGAACCTTATCAGAGACATCGTGGTAATTCTCAGAGCCATAGTCGAGTATGACCCGCATAGGGCTCGCGTAATCGTCAACGGTATCCGTTGAAAGCGTTCCCGGCAAGAGCACCAGCGGCACAGCGAACTGACCCTCTGTGATCAGGAGCCTATCCCCAAGCGTGGCGAATGAGCACACGCCGGCGGTGCTGCCGAGGGTATAGATTTGCTCGAATACCTGCGTTGTCGTCGGTAAATTCGTGTTGCTTGCGTAGAGATTGAATGCACCATACGTCCCATCCCCCACGCCAGAAGCGCACAGGCTCGTACTCGAATAGCCAGTCGCCTCGTAAACGTCAGTCGGGTCAGTCTCAGAGATCCCTCCGTGAACTATTGTCAAGCCGGTATCAGTCACACAGCCCGCCAAGGCGAATCTGGCACCTATATCACCATCAGGCGCAACCGTTACCCATGTGTTTGTCGTGCAATTATAGACTTGGTAAGCATTATTATAGATCGTCACCAACGCGGAGCGTCCACCGATCACGACCACATAACCCGCACAGTAAAAACCGATGTGAGCCGCGATTCCGTCAGAATGCGGGCAATCTGTCAACGAAGAATAGGTTCCTGCGGTCCGATTAATCTTCCAGTTGGTCTTAGTGTACGTCTCATCATCAATATTTCCCCCGGTGGAATAACAATATTGTGACCCATCATACACGAGGGAATGTAAGTATCGATGTCCCATTGACGAACCGCCCGTGGTCGCCGTTACCTCTGTCCAATTGTTCGTCGTGAGATTCAAATCGTAATAGACATGCCCATCATAGTAGCTGGTGCCCTTTCCCCCGGAGATCATAATGGTGTTCGTGCCAATGAGACAGGACGCATGTCCCCAACGTGCCGCGGGAATCGTCCCCCCGTCTGTAATCTCACTCCAAGCGTCTGTCGTGCAATCGAGCTTATGAACATCCATCAGGTTGCCGGTAATGTCGTAACCGCCGATGACGTACATGGCCTCTAGTGCCGGAACATAAACCGCCGCGTGGCCCTTCCTTGCAGTCGGGGGCGTGCCTGTAGGCGAAAGAGTTGTCCATGTATCAGTATCAGGATCGTAAGAGCGAAGATCATTCAAGTATTCGCCGCCAGTAGTTTCACCCCCAAACAAGAGCGCCCTTCCATTTCCCGTATCCCAGACTATTGAGTGCCTTGCCCTTGCCGGTCCATTCGCAATCGCTGTCCAGGACAAATCTGCCGTCCCATGCTCTTGCACCACCATATAAGTGATCTCATTCGTCGGGCAGATAAATTGAGTAGCAGCGACGATAGTGCTCGTGGGGGCAGAAGTAGCAGGATGAGTAACAGTATAGCCGGGGCGTACCTTCATGCCCCCTTGAGACAGATCGATATTTTCGCCGCCAGATGCAGCATTCTCGGGCGCATTCAACGGATTGACCCGGTTGTTAATCAGGCCCATCTCAAAGTCAGGAAGTCGCGTGATCTTTAATGTCATCAATCTACCTGTAAGATTTCACAATGATCTTTGTCGGACCACCGGAAAACAATAATTTCTGCTTCCACTCTTCCTTTAAGCCCCGGAACAGCATGATATCCGCATCTCGGGTCGAGCGTGTCATGTCCTTGATCGCCGCCTTCTCACAGCATCCATAGATGTAATACAAATCGTAAGACTTGGGACTTACGGGGTTGTCTGTCGGCGTAGTCCCTGTGAACGCCGGCGGGCAGACATTGCACCATGCCCGCATTGCAGCCGTCTTGGATACAGTAGGCACAGGCACCCAATTCAAGAGTGTCCCTGCCATGAAATACCCTCGGACAGTCTCACCCGTGGGAGTGATGCTCAAAGCTTCCTCTATGCGTTCCCTGGAGCAAAGCTCAATCTCCCGGTCCTTAGCGCCATCGTAAACCCAATAGAGCTTGTCGAGGCTTACGAACGTGTAATTCGTCAAGCCTGTGAACGTGGCCGCTGAGATGTCATACGTAGCTGTGCTCAATGTGGTGTTGATGCTGGCGTATCCCTGCCAATATCCCTCGTCGGCAAGCTCGTATTGCAAGAGGTTCATCCACGCTAAAATATCGGCCTCTTTCGTGTAGCCCTGATTGGCATCGTTCAAGAGCCTAAGCACGTCAGTAACTATCGTTCCACATCTGCCAGTATAGGCCATCAGATTAACCTCTTGTATTCACAGTAAAACTCTATTGCAGCCCGGATAAACTTGCTAGGGATATCCTTAAATTGTTGTTGAAGCCGGTCGCACATAGCTTGAAACTTGGCAGCCTCAATCAAGTCGCTGTTCTCAAACGCCATGACCACGTTCAATGCGGCCTTCAAGCATCTGCGTTCTTGTATGCCCAACTTCACTCCGGTATCTCCGGGAGCTTCGCCAAAAGCTCGTCAACTGGGCCCTGGATCTTTTTGACTCCAGACCGGAGGAATATTAGGCCCAAGCCCATCAACCCGTTTGCCAGCGTGAGCGCCGTCACCACATCAATGTAGCCACTTGCCCCGAGGCCAGCGGCAATCATCGTCGCTATTCCCGCAGCGTAGGTCTTGTAATTTTTCATCAACAGACCGTCCAAATCGATTGTGAATTTAGCCATGTCAGCACCCACCTTTCCCGCCCTTGCCGCCTTTTCCTTTTTTCATTTCACAACTCCTTATTTCTTCGTTCCGATGGGGTCTCCAATTGTAAGTTCTCTGACTGCGGCCAAATCCGTGACAAATACGCCCGCGATTGGAGCCACCACCGTTGTAAGTCTTCCAGACGAGGCGTGGAGAACGGCAGGGTCGCCACTGATGGGGTCTCGGACGTGGATTCCGGTATGATCGATAAGCTTGGAGGTTTTTGGCTTTCCTGTTTTTCGGTCAATCCACTTGTAGAAGGGGAGCGTCCCAGGTTTAGCGTAGAGCAGCTTGCCAGGGAGGTCACGACCACGCCAACCGCCACGGCCCTTACGCATAGATGCAGCGTCGACACGCTCGATACCAAGTATACCGGCCAAGTGAGCAGAGAGATAATCGAACATACTGCAATCAATCCAGAGTTTTTTAAGCGCTTCATCGGGAGTAATCCTATAGTCTGAAACGTACTTCGGCTTCTGTCTGTGTATCCAGAAAGCCTTGTTGATCATCCCTTGCGTCCATGCTTCCGGCATTGCCTCACAGAATGATGCGGAGATAAAGAAACAGAGTGCCGAAAAACACCACGCTCGCAAAGACCGAACACGCCATGTTCCCATGCAAAATACCCCTGATCACGTTCCCAAACGTGACCCAATCAACAAACAAAACCGCCAGCCATGCACAAGTGAATCCCGGCACGACTGTCATGATCTTCTCGACAATCATTCGAAGCGTGGCCCAAGGATCATTTGTATCAAGCCAATAGTAAAATAGTCCTTCTCCCAATCCCCATATCACCCAACAGCCGACAGCGGCGACAACAAATAGCCACAAGTGCCGTCGCACATGCTTGTTACCACCATTGCGTTTCTCCGGTTCGTATCGTTCCCTCGGCTCCACTACGTCGTTGTCTACGCCTCTCATCCTAAACTCCAGTGAAAGATTTTCATCTGCTTGGCAATCAGCCCATTCGTGACCGTGACGTTTTCCATACCAAAAGCACCAGCGTAGGCCGGGGTAAGCCATGCTGTTCGAGCTAATGTCCCTGCCACCGTATAGGCACCAAGCCTGAACTTGTCATTATACGAAAAAGTTAGGTTTGTAGTCCTGTCATCGTAGATCCGTAGGTATAACCTACGAAAATATAAATATGTAGGGAGAGTCACGCTCCACCCAGCGCCCCCCCCGTATGTGGTTGGAGCTGTCGCCCATTGTGCATAGAGATATAGAGAGCCGCTTGCATTAAAACAATGGAACATAAGCATCTTAGCGTTCGCGCCCGTGCCATCGGTAAGGCAGATACCGACACCCTCACCGGGTAGAAGGTAAGTCGGGTCAAACCCCATCGTGAACGTGTAAGCGCCTTCTGCGGGAATCGCTACCACGCCCGCATTATATTTATTCCCCGCACTGCCGTTGCCGTTGCCCTGATAGAGCAGCCCGTCACCTTCGTCTGTCAAAACGATATCCGTCCCGTTGATAACACTCAGGGAGCCGGAAGCCGGAGGGCTCGAACACTTAAATCCGTCCACATAAACGTCCCAAGTGACCCCGTTGTCCACTTGAGGAAAATACCCGTCTGTCGCGAAAAACAGCCTTCCGTCCGTTGCTGCCGCCGGTCGGTTCGCCTGGAGATCGTGAAGTATTCCACCGCCACTTGCAGAGACAGTCCCCCAGGATGCAACAGTGCCGTTGGTCCCAAGAAACTTGCCGTTGTTTCCCGTCTGCGTCGGCAGCACTTGAGTAGCCGTTACACTGTGCGGATTGCTCGTGTTTCCCGTGTGGTTCGTCAAGTCGCTCGCCGCAGCGCTTCCACTGTGGGGATTCGCCGCCGATGTATGAGTCGTCAAGTCACCGGAAGCAGCTTTACCGCTCAGAGCGCTTTGTAAGTCAGTCTGATCGCCCAGTGTCCCGGATATTGTGCCCCATGAAGCAGCTGGCCCCGGAGGACCCGCAACGCCATACTTTTCGACCGCAGCTTTAGATATCTCCCAAATTCTGGAAGCCTCTCGACTCGCCTCGATAGCTTTTGTGCGGTCCACTCCTCGCATCATATCCTCTTTCCCTGCTTCTTCTCGTAAGCCCTCTCGATTGCCTTGTTGATCAGCTCGTCTTGACTCAGATCGGGCCGGATGTTAACCAGGGCTTTGTACTCCTCGTAAATCTCAGCGGTAGTCGGGTTCGTGCTGAACTTACCCATCGGGCTGTCTGTCTGTGCCTGCGCCAACGTGAGCAGCATAAGCAGCGTGATACCGATCAAGAATTGCAGTATTAGTTTCAATGTCCTACTCCTCCCCTCAAATAGAAGCCCATAAACAGGCCAACAGCCACTAGCGCAGCGTGCCAGATGTGGGGCCTTACCTTTGCAGCAAGTGTCTTTGTGTGCTCAACGCCTTTCGTAAACCCCAGACTTCCAATCACATCTTTTTGCCAATCGTAAAGGTTCCCCATATCGGTGCGACAATGCTCAACGTGTGTCAGAAATGCGTGCTCCAAGCGATTGAAATTACCATTCAGCGCTTTCATTTCGGTCAAAATAGCAGCCAAATAGTTGTTATCGCTCGCTGGTTCGGTCGGCATTATCGGTGCCATTACTCTTGCCCGCTCGGGTTATCTGTCAGCCTCTTAGCAAGGTCGAGGATATACTTTTTCACTTCTGGTATTGCATCCTGAAAACTGGCAGTAGGAGCAACCCTCCCCGCCTTTACCATCAACTCCAATGCCTCAAGTTCGGCAGCAGAAAACATAAATCACCCCTTTATTTTGGTATTACTTCTTCAACTGGAGCTTCAACGGCAGCGGTTGTCGCAGCTTTGACCTTGGCAACGAAGGCATCAAGGTCTGCGCTTTTCGTATCAACCTTGACTGCCTCAATCGAGGATCTGAGATCCTTGACATCAGCCTCTTTATCTTCGAGTAGAATGTCAGATCCACTTGAGATCGTGAGCCCGCTGTCCCACACGTTTACAACGTAATGCGTGCCATCGTAATCGTAGTCAGCGTGATACGCCGTGGCTTCTGCTTCCATCTTCTCATCCCTGTAGGTCAGCTCTTTCCAAATCTCAGGAGATTTGACCGCATGGTCAGCCAATGCCTTTTTAATCTCTTCTATTGTCGCCATGTTATTTATCCTCCATCATTACTTCTTCTTTTACCCAATCAACCGGCAATGCCTCAACCGCAGTTAATTTTGCAGTCACTTCGGCCTTCACAGATTGAGGCAAGGCGTATTCTGTTTTATCTGGATGCTGGATTATCTCAGCATAGTGTTTTGCTTGTCCAAGCTCTTTGGGGGCATGGATACCGCCACCGACATAGATATGTCGTGCGAGGTCTTCAGGGTATCCCTCTTTCGAGTCAACTTCAGCTTGGTATTTTTCTAATTCTGCTTTGTCTGTTGTTGTTACAAATGCCATATATATAACCCCTATGCCAACGCAATAGCGTATTTGCTTGAGTAGTGACGTTCAATTTGTTGCCGACGACTACTAGTCAAGACCGATGGAAAAGATAAGAACGGCACCACAATTAAACCGGTAAAACAGTAGTCATATAAACCAGTATAGGCCCCAATATATAAATCGGTTTTGGTGGGAAACGTATCAGGGACTGTACCTGTAAAAGACAACGCTTTTTGCTCGCCATTTAAAAAAGCTTTGTACCTATTTTCATTACCAACTTGAGCCCCGTCAAAAACCAACACAAGAATTGAAGTAGCGGTTGATGTATAAGCAAAGTCTCCCCCAATTCCTGTATCTAAATAAACACGCATAGTATTATTTAATATTTGCGCGACGCCAGTTGTATTAGTTCCTAATATAACCTGATTTGTGGTTACATCATTTGCCTTAAAAACAAGAATCATTGTAAGAGCGGTCAATGACACTATCCCCGTATCGACAATTTGTAACCCTTTACCTTCTGCCGATTGCATTGCCGGATACCCATTCAATTGGTTCGTTGCATACGTAGGTCTATTATCTACCGCTCCCTGGATCGCATGTCTCCCATTTCCCGATTGATCCGCCCATGCACTTACCTTACCATCAACCAACGTGATGCCTCTGTCGGCCTCTAGCCACAAGGTGCATCCGGGGATCTTCAATGGGGAAAACTTGCCTGATACTATGCTCATAAGGCCCATCGTTACGCCCCTCCATCAGTGAACACACCCAAAGTTGTCTGACAGACCCAATCCCAAGCCGCAGCGCCCGTCTGAATCGTGTAAAACGTGGCTGAGTTCGCTACCGCAGGAGTCGCTAAAGATACTTTATCGCCATCATCCAAAGCTGTCCCGTCCAAATAAATTTTATCGCTTGCACCAGCCTTTATATGAATGGCATTGCCCGTGGTTGAGATAACCAGCATGAAGTTCATACCAGCAGCAGCCGCTGGGAGAGTCAACGTAGTCTCTGCCCCTTGCCCATAGTTATTAATGATAGTATTCGTCACTTCAGCGGCAGAGAGATTGCCTGTGGCGGTTTTGATCACTGTGATATTGTAAGAGAATCTACCAGAGACATTAAGAGTACCTGCGATGTATCTGCCACTCACCCCAATCCATCTAGTGTCGCCACCATCGCCGGTAATCAGCACATATAGATCGTCGGCGGTGTAGGCCGAGCCTGTGGCTTCATACCGATAAACCGTATCTGTCTCTACACAATAGCGGATAACGTTGTCAACGCTTGTGAGTGCTTTAAGTGCAGCCACCGTTGTTATGGGGCTATTCTGAAAGTCTCTTCTTGCTCCGGTTTCAACGTAAATCATGGCTACCTCCACGCTATCAACGTAAAGTCGATAGCAGCGTCAGCGCCCACGGTGCAAATTGTCTTATTTGCCATGATGTTCAAGCCAGATACTGAATAGGAGTTGGTCAAGTATCCAGCCGAACTTGCAGCGTGATTACCAAGAATGTAAAACTCAGCGCCATCGTCAACGATGATTGAAAACGAACTCACTGGTATGGGGAAGCTCACCGCTTGCGAGGTGATTCCCGCATAGCGGGCCGTGTAACATTGATCGCCTGTTCCTGCCGACATGATACTTACCTCCCGGAGCGCTTAAATTGTGCGTATGGTCCCGCTGCGCCTCCCCGCTGAATAATTGCGATATATTTCAGAAAGATGTCCCGAGCTTCTTCTCTGCTCAGGGGATTGTCAGATTTAATGCCACGGGGACACAATAGCGGCACATTCCAAAATGGCCCCACGGTCCCGATATAATCTGCATTGCCGTATAACCGGCAGATAACCGGCCTCTTGTCGTAACACGAGCACCCTTCTGTCGTAGCATACGGGCATTTTGCTTTAGGGTTATCGGCCCTCAATTTGTGCTTTACTTGTGACCACTCAAACTTTGTCCAGGCGTGAGTGCCACAACAGTCTGTACAACCAGGGATGCACGGGAAATCAGTTGGTATCCTGTCAACTAATCTCTTGATCTCCCGTGCTACCTCATTCATTTCTTGTCACGTTTCTTTTTGGGCTCGAAAGCCGGGGTTGAGGAAATTGGCTTGGGGGTCTCAGAAACGTCGCCACGTAAGAGCTTTATTACAATTAATTGTAGTTCTGTAGTATTGATCTCTTCTTGTAGCGTGGGTTTCCCGTTCACAACCCCCAAGACCTTGAACCCCGCGGCCCGTAATTTTACCGCGAGGTCGCTGCCTTTGATCGGAAGATTAGCCCAATCGTTATCATTCCAGATGTAATCGGGCTTGAATCTCGGAATCGCCATCATTTACTCCTTACACGGGGTAAAAGCCCATCACCGCTATGGATGCTGTAACGGCATCCGTGTAGGTGGAGAGGTTATCGAAATTGATGTACGGCCGGTCAGCATCAGCCTGTTGATCAGCCCTAAGCTTCGCATGAGGGTTGCTGTCTGTGGTATTGACAATCTGCATTGCCGCACAAGGAATCTTGCAACCCAAGTACCTCGGAGTCGGTAAGCCCTCAAGCTTGATAATCAGAGCCGTTGCGCCATTACCGTCCGTGCTCGTCGCCCAAAGATGAAAAAAGCACATCCCGTTGATGACCGTATAACGGCCTAGATTAGCCGCCATCGTGGGCGCGGTTGCCGCTGTGAATGTCAATGTCGGAGTGAAGCTGTCCCAACCAAAGCCCTCGACAAGCCCCGCACAATACGCCTCAGCAGCCTTGCCGTTTGCCATAACCCCCACGGCATTACTGGTTGCCTTTCTCGATGCTTCCGTGGCATTTGCCGAATCAAGAAGGGCGAGGCAGTTGTCATAATCCACACTGTCGTCGCCAGCAGTGCATTTGTCATGCATCAACACCGGGTAGTACACGTTGGTGTCAGGCAGATAGTTGGGAGTTGTGATCGCAATAGTGCTTGTCACACCCTTGGCATCGGCGCTTCTCAAGTCGGAAATGAAAGCCACCGCCTCACTACGCACGGAGCCATCAGGGTTTCTACCTACGATCCTTTTAGTCCTCGACACTTCGGTCACAGTATCCCAGGTGCTTGTCCCGTAGGTCTCAACATTTGTCCAGGTTTCCCAAGAGCCAACAGGAACCTCGTAGAATCCCGCGATATACAGCGAGCAGCTTTTCGCGTCGGTCCAGGTTGTCCACGCATCGAACTCGATTACCCGGTTGGTATTGGTCGAGTCGGCCATGTCGATATGACCAAGAATCTCGCAATCCGTACCATCCACGATAGCCTGCCCGATGACCGGAACATAATGATCCCTGTCAAGCGGTCTGAGCGGAAGTGTGATGGTAAGCGAATCTGCCCCATTACCATCACTGGTTGTCGCTTGAATTATGAAAAAACAGACCCCGTCTATCACCCAAGCATGGGAACTCGTGGTCAGCGGAGAGGGGTCGGCTGTGCCCCACGTAAAAGTAGGCGAGTAGGTAATCAATTCCTCACTCCTTATGTGATTGCCGAACGCGGCATAGTAATTTGTTTCTGTGGTTCCAGAGAGTGGCCGTACCCGCATGATGCGGACACTTTGATAAGGCCCAAGCACGACGCTTGATATGTCTCCAGTGAAGTAGTATCCACTTGGGGCCTTAATGGTAGACCAGCCTCCAGAGCTGTCCCTGAATTCAACGCCTTCCTGGGGAGCCGCGTATAACGGCACAGGGAGTGTAATTACGATCCCCGCAGTCTCCACTATATAGGAATAGCGTTTATCCAGGTCGGTCAGTGTTTGCGTTGCTGTGAGATGCTTCGGTCTCATTTATTGCCCCCTTATGCGAACGTAGTGGGCAGACCGTAACAAAGCGCTATCTGCTCTCTTGGCTTGCTTGGGGCTGTGCCGACGAAACTGCCGGTAATCATTACCCTGTCAACACGATCGTTGGCTCTGGCAACTTCAT
>Ga0209417_1002582_pt1 | contig 27158 bp, 25 predicted proteins | sample RifGroF2_FD_184002 | JGI IMG/M metagenome (GOLD analysis project Ga0209417, IMG submission 184002) | Groundwater microbial communities from Rifle, Colorado, USA - Groundwater F2 (SPAdes) (version 2) | ecosystem: Environmental > Aquatic > Deep subsurface > Groundwater | place: Rifle, Colorado... | reverse complement strand
CCACCAATCAGCAAAAGAGGCCGCAAAAACCGGTATGCCTATTGTGCGCCCTCTTTTCCTCAATTACTCAAACCAACCGCAGGCTTGGCAGGATTGGCAAACGTATATGTATGGCCCGGACATTCTCATCTCAGCTGTTTGGGAAAAAGGAAAATCAAAACAGTCACTCTATCTTCCAAAAGGCGAAAAATGGATTGACGCTTGGGACAAAAAACTTTATACCGGCGGCCAAACTGTAACCATAGATACACCTGTTTATAAAGTTCCAATTTTTGTTCGTCAAGGGGCAAATATTTCACTTGGCAATTTAAACAAGATCTAAAAAACCGAACTTGGAAAAACTCCAAAAACAGGAATTTTCATCGTCTAAAAACAAATAAACCTGCTAAACTGTATACTTATATAGATACCGAAAGGTGAAGTTATGAAGTATGCGCTTTTAGCAATGGTAATTGTAGCGATTTCGATAGCACTAATGACATTTGCGTTTTCAAAGGATAAATCGAAAATAGAGGATACTAATATGTATAAGAAACTTACTCCAGAAGAGGAACGCATTATCGTCCAAAAAGGCACGGAAAAACCTTTTACAGGCAAATATAATAATTTTCACGAAAAAGGCGTTTATATTTGCAAACGCTGCGGCTTTCCTCTCTTCGAATCCTACTCAAAATTCAAATCCGAATGCGGCTGGCCCAGTTTCGATCAGGAAATTCCCGGGGCGATAATCTCAAAGCGTGACGCCGATGACGCCAGAACCGAAAATCTCTGTGCAAATTGCGGCGCACACCTAGGCCACGTCTTTAAAGGTGAAGGCTACACTGAAAAAAACATCCGCTTCTGTGTAAATTCCATTTCAATGGATTTTATTCCTAATGGTCAAAGAGCCATCTTCGCTGGCGGTTGCTTTTGGGGTGTTGAATATCATTTCAAAAAAATCCCCGGCGTAATCTCTGTAACTTCAGGCTTTATTGGCGGCAAAACCGAAAGACCGACCTATGAGCAGGTTTGCAGCGGAAAAACAGGCCATGCCGAAGCAGTTGTGATTGCTTTCGACCCTAACATGCCAAATTATGAAACTTTGGCAAAAATCTTCTTCGAAATACACGATTTTACTCAATTAAATCGTCAAGGTCCCGATGTAGGCGAACAATATAGAAGTGAAATTTTTTATCTCAACGATGAACAGAATAAAACCGCTGAAAAACTTATAAAAATCCTAAAGGACAAAGGGTACGACGTAAAAACTGCTATTGCTCCTGCTAGTGCTTTTTGGCCTGCCGAACAATACCATCAGGATTATTATCAAAAAACCGGCAAAACTCCCTATTGCCACATTTACAAAAAAATATTCTAGCAATATCCAGTATGATAGGCTTAGCCCGCGCGGTTGATCATTGCCCTACTTGCAAGGATTTTTTTTATACCCAATCTGCTCATACTTCCCAATTTGCTTTAATTGTTCTTTAATGCTTTTCGTATCACAAACAATAACCGCATTCAGTTTCTGAACCTTAATATACTGCCTTATAACTTCATTTACCCCTTCTACTGTTACTTTATTAAGATTAATTACCTCTTTCGATAAATCATCAACCATAAAACCCTGCATAATTGCGTGCAATATTTTACCCGCGATTTGCGATGGCGATTCTAATTGCAAAGGAATTGCGCCAGAAAAATAATCTTTAGCCTTTCGCAGTTCTTCTTGCGTTATACCTTCATTATTAAGTCTATCAATTTCTGACTGTATTAATTTATAAGTATTTAAAAGCTCTGCATTTCTTGTAAATGTTGAAACATTTAATACCCCATAGCTTCTGTGAATATTGCAATTACTGCCTACACTATAAGTCTTTCCTCCTTTTGACCTGACTGCCGTCATCAATCTCGAAGAAAAATCGCTCCCGCCCAATATATAATTTGCAACAAGATATTCATAATAATGCTCATCGCTGCTTGTTATTGCCCACTGATTAAAATACATTCTCGCCTGCGTCATCTTCGGCTTATGAACTATAAGTAGTTTACCATCTTTAGCATAATCAGGCTTTGTTTCTATTCTTTGAACCCTTTGCGTTTGCTTCCACACCCCGAATTTTTCATTTATCTGCTTATACATTTCCTCGCTTGAAAAATCACCTATCACAAGCAATATAGAATTAGCCGGATTATAATAATTTCCATAGAATTTATGAATATCTTTGCTTGATATCGACCTGACGCTTTTCTTCGTATTCGTTCGCCCCAGCGGAGTTTCGCACCCAAAAAGTAACGCCCTTCCGAAATTAGATGCAATCGCCGCATTGTCCATCTGCTCTAAATCAATACCATTGGTAATCTCTTTTCTTACACGTTTAATCCCATCTGCCGAAAACGCTGGCTCTAAAATCAGATCAGAAAATAAATCAAAACCATTTTGTGAATATTCATTTATAACATCCACTCCGAAAATCACATACCCCGGCATTGAGTAAATATTAAATGAACTGCCAATTTCCGCAAATTCATCTGCGATTTGGTCTGCCGCTCTTGTATTGGTACCTTCCTGAAGCATACGCGAAGTAAAGCCTGAAATGCCTTCTTTCCCTAACTGTTCATCGGCTTTTCCAGCTTTTACAAGCAGCCTGTATGACACCGTTTTTTGTTCCTTATGTTCAATCAGCAGCACACGCAGCCCATTGGACAAATTCACATCTTTTATCGCAGGGTAAACAACCATATTTTGAGCATTTAAATAACTACTCACTATAATCAACAACATAACTGCTATTGCATATTTAATTTTATTCACAATCCACCCTGATTAAAAAATAGACTTCAATAAGCCTGCGATGTTTGTGAAAAGTATTTGATTTCTCGGCTCAAAATAAATCTTTTTCACATTCTCTTTATTGAAATACCTGTTAGCAACACGAATAACGTCTTCCTGCGTTACTGTCGCGATTTCTTCATCTAATCTGTAAAAATTAGTATAATCGCCTCGAACAATCTCTTCAAAACCTATACTGCTCGCCAATCGCTCGGCGTGATACTTTTGAAACACATTCCCAGCTCGCATTTGATTACGTGTTTTGACAAATTCACTTTCATTAAGCCCCTTAGCCTTAATTTCTTCAAGCTGTTTCCAAATGTTTTTTTCAACTTTCTTTGACAATCCCGGCAAATGAGCCGCTCCTAAAATCACGACTCCATTTTGGGCACCCTCTAAATTCTCACCCGCAAAAAATTCAGCGACTTTCTTATCATTTATAAGTGTTTTCCAAAGCCGTGAACTTCGTCCGTTCGTCAAACAATTAATCAAAACCTGCAACGCCGCCCTATCTCTGTCTCGTGCTCCTTCCGTATAAAACGAAAGGATCATAACCGGCACAGGAAGATCGGCAAACCCTTTATTAACGGCCTTTACTTTATTTGAAACAAATTCAAAATCACTTCTGCTGTCCAGCTTACTCGGTTTAATTTCTCCAAATATTTCCTCAACCATCTTAATAGCTTTTTCCGCTTCTACATCACCCGCGATAATAAGCGTAGCATTATTGGGTGCATAATATTTATTATAAAAATCCTGACAGTTCTTAACCGTGAAATTTTCGATATCCTCTTTTTTACCTATCGGCCCATATCTATAACCATTTTCAGGAAACAAAAATTCACGGGTCTCTTTATACATAGCCCCCATCGGATCATTCTCGTAATACATTCTATATTCTTCAAGAACAACCTGCCGCTCTGTATCAAGAACATTCTGATCCAACTTAAGCCAAGCCATCCTGTCCGCCTCAAGTTTCAACGCAAGTTCCAGCTTATCCGCAGGCAGCCTCTCGTGATAAACCGTTTGTTCATCCGAAGTATAAGCATTCCTCCGGCCCGTAATTCTTCGACCCCCGAAACATCATATGCTCAAACAAATGTGCAATACCCTTCAATCCGTTTGGCTCGTCAATACTACCTACATTATACCAAACCTGCACTGCAACCACAGGCATTGTATGTTTCTCAAGAATTAAAACATGCAATCCATTATCAAGCGTTTGTGAAAATATCTGATTATCTGCTTGGTTGGCCTGAGTGATATTTGAACATACTACCACTATGATAAGAATTTTAACTAAAAACCTCATTTAATTTCCTTTGTCATTGGAGCGAAGCGGAAACCCCCGAATATTCAGGGTTTTTCTTCCTTGAAAGAAAAACAGAGGGGGGAAGAATGCATTCAATTAATTGTTCACTTTTCACTTATAATTCTATTTCTTTACAAATGGACTAAGTTCCCGCAATCTATTCACCACTGCCGGCATCTTCTCTATTACAAAATCCACTTCTTCTTCGGTATTGTAAATACTCAAACTGAATCGTATCGACCCATGCGCAGCCGTAAATGGAACGCCCATCGCCCTCATTACATGACTTGGCTCAAGAGCACCTGATGTACAAGCACTGCCGCTGCTTGCGCAAATCCCGAATTGATCAAGCAAAAGCAAAATAGCTTCACCTTCTATAAATTCAAAACTGATATTTGTTGTATTTGGCAGTCTGTTAATTTTATCCCCGTTTAAATGCGCATCTTTGCATGTTTTTAATAATGCGTTTTCAAGTTTATCTCGCAGCTTCTTAACCTGCGTATTCTCTAAATCCATATTTTTCATCGCAAGTTCTGCCGCTTTGCCAATCGCCGCAATCCCTGCCACATTCTCTGTACCCGCGCGTCTGCTCTTTTCCTGATGTCCACCGATAATAAATGGCGTAATCCTTGTTCCTTTTCGAACATAAAGAACCCCGACCCCCTTCGGCGCGTGTAGTTTATGACCGCTAATGCTCAAAAGGTCGATATTGCTTTTTTCAAGATTCATCGGAATTTTACCAACCGCCTGAACCCCATCTGTATGAAAGATGCTGCCTTTCGCTTTTACAATTTCCGCGATCCTATCAATTGGAAAAATCACTCCGGTCTCATTATTTGCGTACATTATTGTTACAATAGCCGTATCTTCATCGACTTCAGCTTGCAGTTCATCTAAATCCAGTTGTCCTTCCTTATTAACGGCAAGTTCAACAACCTTATAACCTTCGCTCTGCAACTCTCTGCAAACCGTCAGTACCGCCGGATGTTCTACACGTGTTGTTATAATTTTCCGTTTTTCAGGATACGCCGAAAGAATACCTTTTATCGCCGCGTTATCACTTTCCGTTCCGCAGCTTGTAAAAATAATTTCTGAACTGTCGCATCCCAGCAGCCTGGCAACACTTTCTCTGCTCTCCCGAATATATTTTTCAACCTGCCCCCCGAAAGTATGCATACTTGACGGATTGCCGTAAAGCTCCGTCAGAAATGGCTTCATAACTTCAAAAACTTCCGGTGCAACTCTTGTTGTCGCGTTATTATCTAAATATATTGTTTTTTCCATATTTAATCACTTCCAACTACTTACTATTGGCTATTGGCTACTGGCTACTGACTATTTACATTTGTTCTTCGACAATCAACTCTTCACTTACAAACTCACGCAGTCTCGCTTCCACAACATCCTTCATCGTATATTCCGCTGTCGGACATTGCGAACACATCCCGCGAAAAGCGACTATAACTTTATTGCCTTCGACATCGACTAGATCGATATCGCCGCCGTGAGCTTTCAGCAATGGACGCACTTGATCAGAAATTGTCTTTTGTACCAATTGTATCTTTTGAATATTCGTTAGTTTCTTATGCTCGTGAGCCTTTGGGGCTTCTGCTTCGTTTTTGCCGCGGATCCTGTCGATGATCATTTGTATCTCACCCCTGCAGGAGCCGCATCCGCCGCCAGCTTTACAGAAATTCGTAACCTGCTCTACAGAATCGAGATTATTTTCAATTACTACTTTTTCAATTTCTTTATCCGTAACTCCAAAGCACGTGCAAACTATCTTGCCATCGACTTTTTTGACCGTTTTCCCTTTGCCTTTATGATAATTCGCGATAGCCGCCTGCAGCGCTTCCATACCCATCACAGAACAATGCATTTTCTGTGCTGGCAGCCCTCCCAGCTTATCGACAATATCTTTGTTTGTTATCTTCGCCGCTTCTTCCAGCGTAAGACCTTTTATCATTTCAGTCATAATCGATGCTGAAGCTATCGCACTTGCGCATCCAAAGGTTTTAAATTTCGCGTCCGCTATTCTGCCGTCTGTACCAAGTTTAAAAGTCAGCTTCAAAGCATCACCGCATGCCAGCGAACCTTCTTCACCCACGCCGTCAGGGTTTTCGATTTCACCAGCATTCACTGGATGAAGAAAATAATCCATAACTTTTTTATTATAATCCCACATATCTTGTTCCTTATTCCTGGGCTTTTTTCAAAGCAAATTCAAAATCGGCTATTATATCGTCTATGTGTTCTGTTCCGACAGAAACACGAATAAAATCAGGACTAACACCCGCTGCGATTTGTTCCGTTTCACTCAACTGTTGATGCGTCGTACTCGCAGGATGTATTACCAGCGTCTTACTATCTAATATATTCGCCAAATGGCTCGCTAGTTTTACATTATTAATAAATTTTTCACCAGCTTCTTTCCCGCCCTTAATACCAAATCCAAGCATCGCTCCCTGACCTTTCGGGAAATACTTTTTAGCCAAAGCATGATCAGGATGCGATTCCAATCCGGGATAATTTACCCAGCTCACAGCTTTATGTTTTTCAAGCCATTTTGCCAATGCCGTCGCGTTTTCACAATGTCTCGGCACTCGTAAATGCAGCGTCTCAATACCTTGAAGCAGCATAAACGCATTAAACGGGGACAAACAAGCACCCATATCCCTCAAAAGCTGCAATCTCGCTTTCAAGATATACGCTATATTCCCGAATTGCTCAAAATATTTAACACCGTGATAGCTGACATCCGGCTCTGTAAGTTCAGGAAATTTCCCATTTGCCCAGTTAAATTTACCTGAATCAATAATTATTCCGCCTATACTCGTCCCATGTCCGCCGATTATTTTCGTACAGCTATGGACAACAATATCGATCCCGTGTTCAAAAGGTCTGAAAAGCATCGGCGACATCGTTGTATTATCGCAAATCACCGGCAAATTATATTTATGCGCAATTGCTGTGATTTTCTCGAAATCTGGAATATTATTTTTCGGATTAGCGCACGATTCGATATAAATCAATCGTGTATTTTCCTTAATAGCCTTTTCAAAACTCTCCGGCTTGGAAGCATCGACAAAGGTTACATCAATTCCCATCTTCTCCATCGTATGACCAAACAGCGTAACAGTTCCGCCATATAGCGTACTCGCAGAAACAAAATGCTGTCCCGCTTTGCATATATTTAGTATCGCAGCCGTAATCGCAGCCATACCAGAACTGAATGCCAGCCCGGCGACTCCGCCCTCAAGAGCGGCAAGTCTTTTCTCAAGAACGTCTGTTGTAGGATTCATCAGACGCGTATAAATATTACCAAACTGTTTTAATCCGAATAAATCTGCCGCATGATCCGTATCTTTAAATAGGTAACTGCTCGTTTGATAAATAGGTACGGCCCTGCTCAACGTAACAGGATCAACTTCCTGCCCAGCATGCAGCGCCAACGTCTCAAGATGATATTTTTTTTCTTCCATAATTTTAACCCTTAGTTAGCCCCTCGATTTACCTGTCCTCGCCATCGAAGATAAGGGGATTCGAGGGGTTCATGCCCTATTGTCATTCTGAGCAAAGCGAAGAATCCCGTCATTTCGACCGATGTCCATCGCAGATGGACGTAGCGGAGAAATCGTAAAAAAAAGACTTCCTATTTCGGCAAAACCGCCACCATTCTTTCAAGAGCCTTTCTCGCTTTCGCCGCGGTTTCATCAGGCACTCTAATTACATACTTATTATCTTCCAAAGCAAACAAAACTTTCTCAAGCGTGATCTTTTTCATATTCGGGCAGACGAATCTTTCGCTAGCCGTATAAAACACCTTTTCAGGATTTTGTTTTTTCAGCGAATGAATAATTCCAACTTCCGTCGCAATTATAAATTCATTTTTATCGCTTGTTTTTACATATTTCAGCATCTGTCCCGTGCTCAAAAGCAAATTAGCACAGTCTCTTATTTCTTTTGGGCATTCAGGATGTGCCAAAACTTCGGCCGAAGGATGCAACTCCTTAATTTTAGTTAAATCATCCGCTCTTGCAAAATGATGCGTCGGGCAATACCCAGGCCAAAGCACCATATCTCTGCCTGTCCGTTCTTTTACAACCTGTCCCAAATTCTTATCAGGCACAAATATTATTTTCTTATCCGCATCTATCGATTTCACAACATCAACCGCGTTCGCACTTGTGCAGCAATAATCGCTTATCGCTTTCACCTCCGCAGAGCTGTTCACATAACAAACAACAACCGCACCAGGATTTTTATCTTTCAATTCCGCAAGCTGTTTTTCGTCTATCATATCCGCCATCGGACATCCAGCATGTATATCAGGCAGCAAAACAGTTTTTTGAGGTGAAAGAATAGATGCCGTTTCCGCCATAAACAATACGCCGCAAAAAACTATCACATCTGCGTTATTATCCGCCGCTTTCCTGCTAAGTTCAAGCGAATCACCCGTAACATCCGCAATATCCTGAACTTCATCGCTTTGATAATTATGCGCTAGTATTATGGCGTTCCGTTTTTTTCTAAGATTATTTATTTTTCCAAAGATATCATTCATTAGTTTCTAACAGTGTTAAAATCTGTGTAAGTCCGTGTCTAAAATTATTTCGCCTTCTTCTGTATATAAATCAACTCCGGCCTCGACATCGTAACAGTTACGCCCGCTGGCACAGAATCTTTGATCCAAACATTACCGCCGATCAACGCACCTTTGCCAATCATTATATCTCCAAGGATCGTCGCCGCCGCGTAAATCGTAACATCGTCTTCTATGGTCGGATGCCTCTTGACGCCGCGTAAACTCTGCCCCTTGGCTGGCGCAAGCGCACCAAGCGTTACGCCCTGATAAATCTTTACATTATTACCAATTATTGCGGTTTCACCAATTACAATTCCCGTTCCATGGTCGATGAAAAATCTCTCACCAATTTGTGCACCTGGATTAATATCGATACCCGTCTCATGATGTGCATGCTCTGTCATAATTCGCGGAATCAACGGCACACCTTTCAAATACAATTCATGAGCGATTCTGTGAATAGCAATAGCACGTAATCCCGGATAGCTCAAAACTATTTCTTCATAACTTGCTGCCGCAGGATCACCTTCAAATGCCGCTTGTATATCCGTTTTAAGAACTCGCCGTATACTCGGTAGTTCCTTGAGCAAATGAGCCGTTACTTCTTTAGCCATCAATTTGCAGCCTGTGCAATCGCTTCTTTTTAATCTGCATTGATGAAGAAACGCTCTTTCGATTTGTTCGTCAAGAATGCTTTGGATTTTATAAAGAATATCACCGATCACAAAACTTACATTTGAACTGGTAACATCTCGTATTCCCGTGTAACCTGGAAAAACTACTTCCATTAATAAATCAAGAACTTCAAGAATGCGATCACGCAAAGGCAGATTTATAGTATCTATAAAATTGATACCCGACTCATCCTTATAAGTTTCTACGATATCCTTGACATATCTTTTAATATCATTGTCTTCCATAGTCGCCTTTTGGTTTATTGAAACAACTCGGTTGAAATATATCTTTCACCTGTATCACAAATAATCGTTACTATAGTTTTGCCTTTATTTTCCGGCCTTGCCGCAATCTGTAACGCCGCGTAAACATTCGCTCCAGAACTGATCCCGCAAAGCATACCTTCTTTTAAGGCAAGCTGCTTAGCGGTTTCAATTGCGTCATTATTCTTTACACATATAACTTCATCAATTAACGAAGTATCAAGAACCTTAGGCACAAACCCAGCTCCAATGCCTTGGATCTTATGCGGCCCCGGTTTTCCGCCGGAAAGTACCGCAGAATCCGCCGGCTCAACAGCGATTATCTTCACTGATGGCTTGCGTTCCTTAAAAACCCTTCCGCAACCAGTTATTGTACCGCCAGTTCCCACCGCGGCAACAAATATATCTATTTTTCCACCGGAATCATTCCAAATTTCTTCAGCGGTCGTTTTTCGATGAATTTCGGGATTTGCCGGATTTTCAAACTGCTGCAGCATCACCGAATTGCCCACATTGCTTACAATTCTTTGTGCCTCCGCAACCGCACCCTTCATACCTTCAGAAGCAGGCGTCAAAACAATCTCCGCCCCAAATGCTTTGAAAAGTTTTCGCCTTTCTATGCTCATAGATTCAGGCATTACAAGTTTCAGCTTATAACCTTTCACCGCACAAACGAAAGCAAGCCCAATTCCGGTATTACCGCTTGTCGGCTCCACAAGCGTTGTGCTTTTATCTATTCTGCCCTGCTTTTCCGCAGCTTCAATCATCGCAAAACCAATCCTGTCCTTGACAGAACCGCACGGATTGAAAAATTCCATTTTAGCCAAAACAATAGCCTCGGTGTTATTTAAAGCATTTATACGAACAAGCGGGGTATTCCCGATCGTCTCAATTAAATTATTATAAATCCTCACATTAATTTTCCTCCGAAATCTTATCGTCTTTTTGTGTTATTATTACTTAAATTTGATAACTGGCTTTTGCTCTGTTTTTTTCATCCATTTCAACAAGGTCGCCTATTGTTTTTTTACCAAGCACATTCAAAATCGCTTCATTTATTTCAACCCATAAACGTCTCGTAATACAATCCGCATTATTCTCGCATACATTTTCATCATCAACGCATTCAACCGTCAATATCGGCCCTTCCAGCGTCTTAAATACATCTACCAGGTTAATCTCATTCGGTGCTTTTGAAAGTACATAACCACCGTGAGGACCGCGAATACTTCTTACCAGCCCGGCCGTTTTCAGCATAGCCACTAGCTGTTCAAGGTACTTATTGGAAATATTCTGATGTTCTGCGATAGTCTTTATTTGAAGCGGACCTGCTTTATAAGCAAGTGCCAGCTCAAGTAATGCCCGCATACCATAACGTGTTCTTGTAGAAAGTTTCATAAATAACTCCTAAATTCCTACTAAATTACTATGTTTATATATATTTTACGACTCAGTGTCAACTAAGTGCGATATATTTTGCTCAAATTTGTGCAAACCCCATTTCGTAAGTCTTTTATTTATAAATACTTGAACTTTTGAATATTTTTAGTAAGATATTATCCCGCCAGTTAAGATTGTCTATATGCCTAATATTAATATGCAGAATATAAGTATATGAAGAAAAAATCAATACCAAAATTAGCCATAAATCATTTATTTAGACTTACCGACGATACTGGTTTGTTGCAACACTCAAAGTTTATAATCCCAGACAGGAAATATGGATATTGCACAGACGACAACGCCCGGGCTTTGATTTTTATAACAAAATATTATCGCAATCACCCTACTGCTGAAGCGATTAGATTGTTTGAAACTTATCTGGCATTTATTTATCAATCAATCAAACCGGATAAGACTGTCTATAATTTTATGGAGTACGACCGCAGATGGAAGACCTATGAACCAGCCGCAGATGCGCTTGGCAGAGTAATATGGGCTTTGGGTTCTGTCATAGGAGATTGCCCTGATAAAGATTATACCCCGTTCGTAAAAGAATTTTTTTGTGATACATCAAACCATATCCCCACAATGTCGCCTAGGGCAAAAGCCTATTCGATTTTAGGGCTTTCGGAGTATCTGAAAATTTTCCCGGACGATTCACTTGCAGTCAAATTTACTAACATCGCCGCCGGCACTCTCTGTAAACTTTTCAATGACAGTTCTTCTTCTGATTGGCACTGGTATGAGGAGGTTATATCGTATGCAAATGCTATAATGCCCGCGGCTATGTTCGCAGCCGCCGATATAACAAAAGATAAAAATTATTTTGAAATTGCGAAAAAATCCTGCGACTTTATGGTCCAGCATACCTTTAATGGCAAACATTTCAGTTTCATCGGCTCCAACGGCTGGCACACAAAAGGCAAAGACCGCGCGCAATTCGACCAGCAGCCAATCGAGGCCGCATACACAGTTATAATGCTGGCAAAAGCCTACGAATCAACCAAAGAAAAAAAATATAAGACGCTGCAAAGAAAAGCATTCGATTGGTTTTTAGGTGATAATGATTTAAATGTTTGTTTGTACGATTCGAAAACAAAAGGTTGCCGAGACGGCATCTGCAAACACGGCCTCAATCTCAATCAAGGCGCCGAAAGCACGTTGAGTTACCTACTTGCAAGAGTGTTTTTGATCTGATTTTTTGTAAATAAACGCAAGATTTTTACAAAAAGACGCAATTTAGCAGGATAGTTCTATGAATTTCGCGTGAAAGTCGTTCAAATTTGCCAACTTTTTGCAAAGAATTTCATAGATTTTTAATGTTTTTGCTTGTTTTCCAATTATTTTGCACAAAAAAATTTCAGAACTTGCGCAAACACCTCAAAAACCAGACTTTTAACACTTTTCTGCTACGCTTGACAGGAAAGCCCCCTTTTTACTTGTGTTTTTTCTTTAATTAGATAAAGTTCATCTAAATTTTTAGGAGAAGAAAAATGATAAAATTTTTTCTTATAGCTTTTTTGCCATTATGCACTGCAAACTTGCAGATTGGTAAAACAAATCCAAAACCTTTAAGCGATCAGCAACAATGGGCACTCGGAGTTTCAGGCTTGCTTGCAGCCCGCAATAATATGAGATTTGACTCTTTAGAAGGAGAAGAAATAAACAAATTCACAGTTCAAATGCAAAAAGACTCGCTCAAAAAATGGTGGGGAATAGAAACCAAAGCTGACCTCTTGAAAGACCTCAAATGGCTTGAGGATGAAGGTCATAGCGAAAATTTTGCAGAACTCAAAGAAACTCTTGATTATTTTGAAGACAATCCAGGCCCAACCACAGAACTAAGTAATTTTCTACAGAAAATAAAAAATGATTGGGAATATATATGCAAAATCATGATTGTTACAAAATATCAGGAATATCTTGGTGATAAAAGCCTTTATGGGTGGGATGCGGCAAGATATGTTTGTCTTTGCAGATGGGGATATACCTGCGGCTATCTTACGGAAGAAGAGGCATGGGAGAAAATTATGCCTGCCGCAAGATTTGTCCAGAGAACTTTCGATTCATGGGAAGACTTTGGCGCAAACTATATTATCGGCAGAGAATTCTGGTCGCCAAAAGATGATGACCGTTATATGTATGAAGATGCTTATATGAGATTGTTGGAAATGCCCGACAGCCCATGGAAAAAACTGCCGTGGAATTTATATTTAGGCGAGGAGAAATAAATATGTTAAGAAAGGTGTTCTTAATTTCCATTATTATCGTTTTTTTCAATTTTGTTTCCGCACATCAGTTGCTGGTACCGCAGGATTATAATACTATCCAGAAAGCAGTTGATGCCGCTTCCCCGCAAGACAACATTATAGTAGAAATCGGAACATACCATGAGAATATCTCTTCCCCGCGTCCGATACAAATCAAAGGACAGGATCCGCTGCATACAATAATCGAAGGCGAACTTGTCATTACGATAAAAGATTCAGATTCCTCTCAGACTAAATCAGTGATAAAAAATCTCTGCATAACCGCCAAAAAAGTCGGAATCTTAGTGTCAAAATGTGATGATGTCTTGATTGAAAATTGCATAGTTAGAGACACAAGCAGTTGCGGAATTAATATTAACAATTCAAAAAAATCCATTATCAAAGATTGCAGAGTCTCCGATGGCATGTTAAACGGAATTGTCTGTAATTTTATTGATGATATCAATCTGGTGAATAACAAAATTATAAATAATAAAGGTTTTGGCATCAAACTTAATCGAATTAAACAAAGCGGTTTGAGCGGAAATCTGTGCACAGGTAATAATTCGTATGCAATCTATTTAAAACAAGTTCATAATTCCATCATAAAAAACAATAAATGCCTTGAAAACAAAGAGGTGGGCATATTTTTGGATAATTGCGGCCGAATAATTCTTTCGGGTAATAAGGTCATTAAGAACACAATAGGTATTTCAGTAACCCGAACAAACGGCATTATCGAAAATAATATAAGTATAGATAACAGTCAGGAAGGAATCTTCGTTGAAGGCTACGAACAAGATGCTGCGAGTAAATCATCCGATACAAACGAAAATTTCTCAAATATGGTAATAATTCGAAATAATAATTTAGTCAATAATTTTAGAGGCATATACCTGCGCTATTCGAACAAATTCACGGAAATAGAGAAAAATGTTTGTGAATACAACAACAAGGCAGGAATATTAATAGAAAAATCTTTCAATAAAATTATTATAACAGGGAATATATGTAAGTTTAATGCAAAATACGGCATTATGCTTAATGAAACAACAAATATTACAGCAAAGAAAAATATTATCAGTCAAAATGGGGGCTATGGCATTTGGATACTAAAATCAAAGGATAATGCGGAATTATCAAATAACACAATCGAAGAAAATAATTGGTATGGAGTTAATTTAGAAGAAGGTGCAAAGGCAATCATAAATTCAAATACCATAACTAAAAATCGTTACGCCGGAATTTTCGTTAATGGCAGCAAATCTGCTTACGCGAAAATAAACGGCAATACTATAAGTGAAAATTATCCGGTTGGAATACTTTTCATTGCCGGTGGAACCGGTGAAATCAGAAATAACAAATGCAGTTGCCATAGCTGGAGCGGCATTGCAATTCGCGGCAAAGATACAAACCCTGTGGTTTCAGGCAATAATTGTTTCAATAATAAATGTTGGGGCATTATATATTGGGATGAGGCTGAACCAACGATTACAGAAGATAATATAATGAATGAAAATAAGTTGGGCGGCATTGAAAATAAACAATTACCTTTTACTATCGATTATTAATAAATGAAAATCGTGACATTTAATGTAAATTCGATACGCTCACGGACGCAGATACTTCTTGATTGGCTGCAGGAAAACAAGCCGGATGTATTGTGTCTTCAAGAAACGAAAGTTCAGGATAAAGATTTTCCGGCGGAGGCTTTTGCGTTCAGCGGATATGATTTTGTTTATAAAGGCGAAAAAAGCTACAACGGCGTAGCGATTTTCAGTTTGAAAAAACTTGAAGCCGTCGAATTCGGTTTGGACAGCGACCCGAAAGACGAAGCACGAATGGTCAAAGCACAACTTGGCAATCTCATTATCATCAACACATACATTCCGCAAGGTTTTTTTGTCGAGTCGGACAAATACGTTTACAAATTGAACTGGTACAAAAGACTGCTGGAGTATTTCAAAAAAAATTTCAAGCCGGGCGACAAAATTTTATGGATGGGCGATCTGAACATCGCGTATGAACCGAAAGATGTGCACGATCCTGTTCGGCTGGAAGGTCATGTATGTTTCAACAAAGAGCTTTCGCAGCTATTCAAGCAGTTTATCGATTGGGGATTTGTAGATTTATTTAGAAAGTTTTGCAGCGATGAGGGTCAATATTCATTTTGGGATTATCGCGACGTGAATACATTAAAACGCAACAGAGGCTGGCGGCTCGATTATATTATGGCTACAAAGCCAATGGCCGATGTATGCAAAAAGTGCTTGATAGACAAAAAGCCGCGAATGCTCGACAAGCCCAGCGACCATACGCCGGTAATTGCCGAGTTCGACAATTTTTAGCTGATAAAAGTTCTTACTCTTCCAGGCGTCTATCGCCTCCGCATCTGCGTTCGGGGCCGGTATAACCGAAAGAATTTTTTCTGCGGTCGCCTTTGCGTCTGCGGTCGATAACGTTCATATCAGCCATTATCTCGACAATTTTGTCAAAAACCGTTTTATGTGAATCAATAGTGTTCATAATGTTTGCCCTATTATAAATTACTTCGACAAACAACCAAACTTTTAATGAATTTTTTCCTGATTCAAATATTTGATTTCAGCAGGCGTTAAAGACCTGTACAGCCCCACACTCAATCGTTCAAGCGAGATGCGGCCGATATGCGTACGTTTGAGCGAAACGACTTTATATCCTAATCTTGCCAGGATTCTTTGAATTTCACGGTTGAGACCAAGACGAATCCGAATTTCAAGTTGTGATTCTTTTTCGGAGGCTTTCAGGACTTTAATTTTCATCGGCGAGGTTTTGCCTTCGGAAAGCCAAACACCTTTTTTCAGCTTCTCGACATCCTCGTGCTCAATTTTTCCCTTGATTGTCGCCAAATAAGTCTTTTCCAAAGAATATCTAGGGTGTGTGAGTTTGTCAACCAGTACGGAATCATTGGTAATGATAATCGCGCCGGAAGTTTCTGTATCAAGTCGCCCTGCACAAAATACCCGCTCTTTTGTATCGATTAAGTCTATCGCTTTTGTCCTTCCGCCGGGGTCATTATTGGTACAAATGACACCTTTGGGCTTATTTAAAAGATAATATACCTTTTTTGGCCTTTGAATCCGTCTGCCATCAACGGTTATAATATCGGTATTGACATCCGCGAACACCGGAAGGGTATCAACAATCTTGCCATTGACACGAACAGCCCCTTGCAAGATGAGTTCTTCGCATTTTCTGCGTGAATCCACACCTGCGGCCGCCAGAATTCTTTGTAATCGTTCTTTTGCCATAATCAACCTTTATAATATGAATTATATAAATATACTAACAATAAAGCACTTACGCCAATATAACTTTGAGAATTTAGGTAAAATTTTAGTTGACTAAAGCAAGGGTTTTGCCGATAATATAACACCTTAGATGAAACATAAGTATCGCATCTAACCTGATTTAATATCCATTTGGAGTTTATTATGGCAGTCGCTCGACAAGATCAAAGTAATACAATGCTTTACACAGCAATCGTTTTTGTGACTTTATTTCTCATCGCGGCTGTTGTTGCGGTGGTTTTTTACGTCAAAGCCGAGGATTGGCGAAATAAATATACACAAAGTCAGCAGCAGCTTGAAGAGGTTGCTTCTTCATCTGAAGCCTCAAATCTTAGCAATCTTGTCGGCCAAAAAGGAAGCGATTCTCGGATTCGTCAACTGATTGGTTATCTTGATAATATTTATAAAATGCAAACAGGCCTTGCACCACAGGAAACAAGCGCTGAAGCAAAGTTAATCGACCTCACATCAAAATATAATGACGTACTGGCGAAACTGCCAAAAGAATTTGGAATAGTAACCCAGCCGAACGATGTCAACGCTCCAGGAATTTTCAGAGTCATTGATATTTATGATAACAAACTCGCACAGAAAAATGATTCGATCGAACAGTTGAACAAGCAAATTGTAAATTTGAACAGTGATTTTGACTCAGCCAAACTTGGTGCAAAGAATAGAGAAGTTGAACTTTTAGGACAGCTTTCAATCGCTCGTCAGGATGCGAATTCTGTTCAGACAAGTTACAATCAACTCCGCGATCTGATGACTCAAAAAGCTGATCAGCAACTGGCAACTTTGATGCAGCAAAGAGAAGAAGCGATCAACGAAAGCAATAAAAACAAACAAGATTTGCTCGAAAATATGAGCAAACTTACCATCACACAAAACAGATTAGAGGATGCTCTTAGCAAACTAAATGTTTTGAAATCACCGCCTAAAGAAGATATGGGAGCATATAAGACAGACGGCCATATCGTTTCTGTTGATATACAGTCAAATCTCGTATTTATCGATATCGGCAGCAACAGCAAAGTTTATCCTGGCCTGACATTCGCTGTTTATGAAAGAAACGCACCGATTCCAACCGATGGCACCAGCAAAGGCGAAATCGAAGTTTTCGATGTATCGAAGAACACCGCAACCGCAAGAATTGTAACTCAAAGCAAGAGAAATCCGGTTGCCGAAGGCGATATCATTCTAAATCTTATCTGGGACAGCAAAGCTGTTAACAAATTCGTCGTCGCCGGTTCATTCGATTTCAACGGTGATGGTTTACCGGATAATGATGGCGCAGCTAAAGTCGCACAGCTTATCGAAAACTGGGGCGGAAAGGTCGAAACCAGCGTTACGATTGATACCGATTACCTTATTCTCGGTAATGAACCGCAAATTAAGAAAAAACCCACTCTCGATGAAATAGAGGCTGATCCGCTGGCAAATGAAAAATACGAAGCATCGGTTCAGGCAGGCGAAAAATATAAAGAAGTACAGACACAGGCAAAGGATTTGTATATTCCTGTTTTCAACCTGAAAAGATTCCTGAACTTCAGCGGCTACGAAGCATTAGCGGCAAAAAGCCATTAAAGGCTTAAGGCTCAATACCTATCGATGCGACATAGACATCGCCTGTGTATTCTGCCGAGCTGATAGATTGAAATCCCTTTTTCGCGGCAACGAACGTTACCGTAGTGATTGCCTTGATAGCCGTTGGCAGTGGTTTTCCCTCATCGCAATCCAGACCGGAAGGAATATCTACGGCTATTACCGGTTTATTCAAAGCATTGATTGAATCTACAATTTTAGCAAATTCAGGTTTTAATTTGCCCGCGAAACCGGTTCCGAAAATTGCATCGATGATCAAATCACAATCAGCGGCTAATTTTCCCGAGTTAATCTTATCGGGTTCGGCAAATTCCATAATTTCAATTTTCATTTTCTCTGCAATTTTATAATTTACCAAAGCATCGCCTTTGATTTTCGCCGCCGGGCCGCAGAGAACCACGAACACATCAAATCCAGCCGTTTTAAAATGACGCGCTATAACAAAACCATCGCCGCCGTTGTTGCCTGTTCCGCAGAAGATACAAACTCTTGAACCGCCCCGCTTCTTTAATTCCGCGATAGCGATTTCACTGCATCCCCTGCCCGCGTTCTCCATAAGTGTTACGCCTGGAATGCCCAAGGTATTTATTGCGTATGCGTCGAAATCGCAAACCTCCCGGCGGGTCATCACCGAATCTTTTTGCCTGTCAAATTTCTTAATCATAAACAAATTATACAATTCCGCATTGCATTTTCAATATACTGATTTCTGTTGAATATTTATAGTTTGAGGTTACATTTAAGAATATGAATATATTACTTACAAATGATGATGGAATTATGGCACCGGGAATAGCGGCTGCTTATAAGGAATTGGTCAAAATCGGCAACATAACTGTTGTAGCGCCGTCGGATAGAATGAGCGGCGCAGGCCACAGCATAACCGTTTTTGAACCATTGGTCTGCGAAAAGGTAACCATCGAAGGCTCGTTCACCGGCTATAGCGTTAGCGGCTCTCCTGCGGATTGCGTTAAGCTTGCCTTAATGGAAATATGCCCCACAAAACCCGATATTGTCGTCAGCGGAATAAATCACGGCGCAAACGTAGGCATAAACGTTTATTATTCTGGAACGGTGGCCGCTGCGATGGAAGCTGCGTTTTATAGAATACCCGCTATCGCGTTAAGTGCCGCTCACGAAGAAAACACGGATTTTAAAAATGCTGCGATATATAGTCTGCAAGTCATTGAAAAACTTTTGCCGGTAACTTTGCCGGGCGTAATAAATATTAATATCCCGGCTCTATCGAAAGCTAAACCGAAAGGATTGAAAGTTGTGCCGCAATCGACGATGGGGTTTGATGAACATTATATCAAGACCCAAAACGACGCCGGCCAGACTCTCTATCAACTTGCAGGCGGAACACATCGCGATGTTGACCTGCCTAGCGATACGCTTGCTTTGAGTGATGGTTTTATTACCGTTACTTCGCTTGGTTTTGATATGACCGATTACAAGGGAATGGAAAAACTTCACCAGCTAAAATTTTAATAAAGGATTGAATATGGCCTCTAAAAAAAGTCAGATTTGCATTTGCACGGTTACAGGAAAAGACAAAGTTGGAATCATCGCCCGGCTGGCGGTCGCAATGGCAAAAGCCAACATCAACATAGTTGACGTGAACCAAAAAATTATGGAAGACTATTTCGTTATGACAATGGCCTGCGATATCGCGAAAGCAACTCTCACGATACCGCAAATTCATAAAACACTGGACAAAATCGCCGACGAAATGAAGCTGAAAATCAACTTCCAGGACGAATCCATCTTCAAAATGATGCACCGCGTGTAAAAGAGTTTAATAACTTTGGAAAAATCTGTTCGACTTATAATTCTTTTATCGTTTGGCGAATAATACCGCATCCTTCAATAACAGCTTCCTTTGTTATACATAAAGGCGGAGCGATTTTTACGCAGCCGCCGCCAAGTCCGACAGGAGCAAACAACAGCAAACCTTTTTTATAGCATTCATATACAATGTTCCAAGCCAAATCGTAATCCGGCTCTTTTGTGCCCTTCTTTACCATCAATAAACCGCCGACTAAACCTTTTGCCGGTGCAAAACCAATAACATCTGAAAATTCCTCCTTTATAGAATCCAACTCGTTTTTCAAAACTTTGCCAACCTCTGCTGAATTCTGTACAAGTTTTTCTTTTTCAATAACATTGATATTCGCCAGAGCAGCCGCACAGCAAATCGGATTCGCCGAATGGGTGCTTGTCATTTCATTCGGGCCATACATATCCATAACGTCAGGTCGGCCTACAACGCCACTAATCGGCAGCGAACTGCTGAATCCTTTGCCCATACAGAATAAGTCCGGCACAACTTCATAATCTTCAAAGCCCCACATTGTGCCGCATCTGCCAAAGCCGGCTTGTACCTCATCAAAGCAAAGCAAAGCATTATATTTATCGCACCATTGGCGAAGTTTTTGAGCGTACTCTTTCGGCATAAAATTCGGCCCGATTCCCTGATATGTCTCACTAATAACTCCGGCGACATTGTCAGGATTTATCTTCAATTTTGAAAGTGTTTCGGTAAATAAATCGAAACTTGTATTTTCATTTCTGAAACCATCTGGGAAAGGAACCTGAACTATTTCTTTATCAAGATTTTTAATCCATACCCTTCCTGTACCAAGCGGGCCCATCTGCTGTGAACCGAGCGTTCTGCCGTGAAAAGCATCCATGAACGATACGATAACATTCTTTGCTTCCGACCGAACTTTTTTTCCGTAAGTTCGCATTAATTTCAAAGCACATTCAGTTGCTTCCGCACCTGTACTTAATAGAAATACCTTATTCAATTTTTTTGGCGCGATTGATACAAGTTTCTGAACCAAATCGATTCTCGGCTGATTCGGAAAACAATATGTTGTCAGCAAAGGCTTTGAAGCCTGATCTACAATGGCTTTTACGATTTCAGGATGACTGTGGCCTGCGTTTGTAATAAGAACCCCCGACGAAAAATCAAGCCATTTATTGCCGCAATCGTCGAATACATTTATACCTTCCGCTTTGTCCCAGATAATTGGAAGCTGGCCTCGCATACTGCGAGCTTCAAGTTCACGCAGTTTTTTAATTTGCTCTACTGTTTTTTCATTCGGGATTTTACCGGATACTTTTCTGTATTTAGTTTCAATATTTTCTACTGATACCGATTCAAGTGGAAATTCTTTAGCCATCTCTAAAACAAACCTTTCTTTAACTTTTAAGTTTCACACCGGCATTTGCGCCGTAAATAATTTCAACTTCTTTACCGCCATTTAATATCGAAAGCCTTCCCGCTTCCATAACCAATTCGTTATAACTGCTGTTGGCAGGCGTTGCCATTACACCCTGTTTGTCGAATTCCTTCAAGAAATTCTGTCGCTGGTTTAAATCCGCCTTCAAACACTTATTAATATTTTTCACAATAAATTCAATTGAGCGATAGCCGTAGCCAACTGGAGTCAAACCACCATCGCCCAGATTTATATATTTGAAATAATCGGGACTTGGTTCTGAATAATATTTGCCGTCTCTTTTTTCAACATAGCAATACTCCAGGCCGCGATACTGATCGTTGTGAACAAGCATTCCGCTTCTGTCATTGCCCGCGCAATACATTCTCAACCCCTGGAAATTTCCGCCGGGGCCATCATCGGGATAACCCATTACGTCCGTAACGTGCAGACAGGCGCCATTTTCCCAAACCACTCTTCCATCCGTCCAGAGGTAACCTTCTTTGCCGTTTGGATATTTGTCTTTTATTCCATAAACTGAAACCGACTTCGGCATCAGGCCTGTTATAAAATGAACCTGGTCAATATAATGACAGCCGACATAAGTAAACATATCTGAATTTTCGCAGGTACACCAGTTCTGGAAATTTGAATGCCTGTAATAATAAGGCTCGTTCAGTTCAGCATGTCCCATTTTAAATTCGCCAAACAAACCTTCGCTATATTGCTGACGTGCAAATAATGCCCTGTCATCGAGCCGTTTGTGATACTCAATTCCAATAACAAGCCCTCTTTCGAAAGCTTCTTTTTCAATTTCAATCGCCTGATCATATTTGAGCACCAGCGGCTTTACGCACATTATATGCTGATCATTCGCGATTGCTTCTTTTAAAACCATATAATGAAGCTGGTCTGGCATCGCAACAACAACGATACTGTGCTTCGGCAATTCAGCGATTGCTTTTTCGAAAAGGTCGGGCTGATTTACATTCGGATCACTTTCCAGTGCTGGAATAGCTTTAAAACTTTGTCCCGGAAAAGCTTTTTTCAAGGATTCATCTTGCGCCAAAACTTTCAGCGGAGCACTATTTAAAGCACATACGCTAATATCTCCAATAATTCCCTGACGTTGTAAATGATACAGCGAAGGAAGTATCTGCACCTGCGTGATCATACCGCCGCCAACAACTAAAACTTGTGGTTTACTCATTAATTTTCCCTTCATTGTTATTAAGGAAGTACACCCAACGCTTGCGTTGCTTCCACGACCCTTTGAACCGCAATATCCATCGCAGCCTGACGCATTGTTAATTTCTTATTCTGTGAATAATCATAAACCTGTTCAAATCTTGCGTTCATTCTTTCGCTTAATCTCTTATTGACCTGATCAAGCGTCATTTGCTCACGCTGCGTTTCCTGTGTGTATTCGAGATACGACACAAACACGCCGCCTGCATTGCACAAAATATCAGGAATAACAAAAACATTTTTTTGAGCCAATATTTCATCCGCATCAGGTATGGTCGGAGAATTTGCACCCTCTGCGATAATCTTTGCTTTAATCCTTGATGCTACATCACTTGTTATGACCGACTGCGTAGCGGCAGGAACAAGAATATCGCAATCGCAAGTCAAAACATCCGCATTACTGCATTGCTTCGCGGCCGGGTAACTCGCAAGAGGGCCGCAGTTCTTCGTAAACACAGCCAATTGTTTTATATCAATTCCGTCATTATCCATTATTCCGCCCGTAACATCGGATACAGCTACAATATTAGCTCCAAAATCAAACAGTTCCGCAGCGGCAACTGAACCAACATTTCCAAACCCTTGTACCGCAACGCGGGCTTGCTTAATATCTATTCCTAATTTTTTACAGGCCGCAAGAACGGTATAAGCAACACCTCGCCCCGTTGCTTCTTTTCTTCCAACTATACCGCCAAGTATTATTGGTTTGCCAGTAACATAGCAGCCATTTGTTATTGATTGCCCCCACGAATACGCAAGACAATCACGTATATGTCCCATATCGGCCTCGTTTGTGCCCATATCGGGAGCGGGAACATATATTTCCGGCCCGATATGCCTCATCGCGCCTCGTGTGAACGAACGAATAATTATTTCTTTGTCATTAATATTAATATTTGACGAGTCGACCTGAATGCCGCTTTTACCCCCGCCGAATGGCACGCCAATCAATGATGTTTTCCACGTCATCTCCATCGAAAGACCTTGTATGTCCTCAAGCGTTACCGTTGGAGACATTCTTATACCGCCCTTTGCAGGTCCGAGCGAATCTCGATGTTTAACAATGAAGGCTTTAACTTGTATGTGTTTGCCATCACTTAAAGTCGGATTCAATGTTAATTCGATTTTTTCTTTCGGCTCCAACAATCTGTTTAGTATGCTATCAGAAATTTTTAATCTCACGGCTGTTTGTTCAAGATTCAGTTTCGCCGTCTGTAAAATCCCACATACATTTTCCATAAGTTTTCCCTTAAAATTTGTAAGACACCACTATTTCATCTAAATGCTGCCCCAGAACTTTACAGCCCTGTTTAGCATCTTTTTCGCAAATTGCGTCAAATATTTTTCTATGAAAAGTCAACGCCTTTTCTTCTTCGCCTTCGTGCATACTGCTATACACCTGTGAATATTTCAGATATTCTGAAATGGCCTCAAATGCGGTTACAAGCACAAGATTCTTGCCCATAGCGACAATTGCCTGATGAAAACTCATATCGCTTTGAAGAAATTGGGGCAAATCATCGACAGCCTTTTCCATTTTTTCAATAATGGTACTAAGCAATTTTATTTCTTCCTTTGTCGCTTTCTCGCAAGCAAACTCAAGACTTGGTATTTCAATGATTTTTCTGGCGTTGATAATATCTTTAAGACTGACATCCTTAAAATTCGGAGGCAATACTTTTTTCGGCAGTTTTTTATCGGAATATTTTTTTATGTAAATTCCGCTTCGAGGAACAATCTTGATAACCCCCAAACTCTGCAAATCGGCCAGCCCCTGCCTTAAAGTCCCCCTGCTCACACCAAGCGTCTCGCAAAGTAATCTCTCCGCAGGAAGTTTCTGCCCTTGCTTGAACTGACCTGTGGAAACAAGCGATATCACTTTCCGAACAACTTTTATCCCAAGAAGCTCTTTATCCATTTTAATTTTCCAATCTGGTACAGATAATATACCAGATTATTAACATCAGTGTCAATAAAAAAATATTTGCATAAATAAAAGTTGTTGGTATATTTATTATACCAGAACAAAGGAATAAAAATGAAACTTGTCGACCTGCAGGTAAATGGATATATGGGAGTGGATTTTTCAAGTCCGCTGCTTAGTGAGTCCGATTTTGTTTTCGCGTGTAAAAAATTGATAAAACACGGCGTTAATGCCTTTCTGCCCACGATAATCACAAGTTCAGAAAAATTATACGAGAGAAATCTATCATTAATCGCAAAAGCATCAGAAAAACCGGAGTTGAAAAAACATATTCTCGGCATCCACGCCGAGGGCCCATTTATTTCCAAAGTCCCAGGTACAGTCGGTGCGCATAATCCTAAATGGACTAGAAAACCTGACATTGAATTTCTAAAGAAAATGCAGGATTTGGCTAAAGGTAAAATCAGAATATTAACAATTGCTGCGGAACTTCCAGACGCCGATAAACTATGCAAATACGCCGCGAAAAATGGTATTAGCGTATTTCTCGGCCATCAGGATGCGCAACTGGCCGATCTGGAAAGACTTGCCGACGCCGGCGCTAAAGCCATAACACACTTAGGCAACGGTATGCAGAATATGGTCAATAGACATAACAATATTCTCCAATACGGCCTTGCCTGTGATAAACTTTCCGCAACGATCATTACCGATGGCCATCATCTGCCTGCACACCTGATAAAAACAATTATAAAAGCAAAAGGCATAAATAAGATAGCTGTTATCAGTGATGCTTCACCGATAGCGGGAATGAAGCCGGGGAAATTTAATATTCTCGGCAACGATGCTATTCTTGAAAAAAATGGTCTTCTGCATAATCCGCAAAAAAAATGTTTGGTTGGCTCATCCGCTACGATGGTAGAATGTTGCAAATACCTAGACAGCCTTTCGCTTCTTACAAAAAGTGAACTCAATAAAGCAGTTTACAATAATCCGTTGAAATTAATTTCTTAATGGGCCCTCTAAAAACTTGTCCTTATGAAGATGGGATTGCTTTTAAAAACGAGATTTCTAGCAAGCTGATCAATTAATGCCTCTTTTATTTAACAAATAATAATTTTAGGAGTGCTATGTAGATAGTTCCATTAAAAAACATTATCGATTGTTTTGGCCGTAATTTACCTCTAATTTTCTTGCAAAACTAGCAGGTTGAGTGTAAAGTAAGCAAAAATTTGTCGGATCGTGTTTTTAGTTTTTTATTATCGTTTTTGCATGATTAAATTACAAACATTAGTCATAATGCAAACTCATTACAGTATGATGAACACAAAAACATCCATAAGTCTTTATTTTTAAATAATTTGCGCCCGTAGCTCAACTGGATAGAGTGCCGGCCTACGAAGCCGAAGGTTACAGGTTCGACTCCTGTCGGGCGTATTTGTTGATTCTTAGCCACGAAGGCACTAAGACACTAAAATATTAAGTATATATTTTCTTTGTGCCTTGGTGTCTTAGTGGCTATTTTTGTTTTAAAGGAAAAAAATGGATACTAAAGATTTTTCACAAGTAATACTAGAAAAAGCCGCCTCTCTTTATAAGCATATCGTTCTGCCCGAAGGCGAAGACCCCAGAACGATTGAGGCCGCAAAGAAAATAGCCGACATTAAAATGGCAAAACTCACCTTACTGGGCGACGAAAAGAAAATCGGCGACGAACTGAAAAAACTGGGGGCAAACACAACAAACATCACAGTTATCAATCCAAAAACAAGTCCTAAATTAAAAGAATACGCAGAAAAATTTTATGAACTGCGCAAAAATAAAGGCGTTACTCCCGAACAGGCTCTCGAAACTGTAAAAGACGAAGTTTACTTCGGCACAATGATGGTGAAGACTAACGAAGTTGACGGCCTTGTCAGCGGAGCTGTACACTCAACACCAGACACCGTCCGCCCTGCTCTGCAAATCATCAAGGCGGCAAAAGGCGTTGAAACAGTTTCAAGTATGTTCTTTATGACAAAAGGCGATACAACGCTTCTGTATGCTGATTCAGGTTTGAACCAGGACCCGACAGCAGAACAACTCGCAGATATCGCTTTAACAACAGCACGAACCGCAAAACAATTCGGCATCGTTCCGAAAATCGCGATGCTTTCATATTCAACAAAAGGTTCAGCCAAAGGCGCCGGCCCGGATAAGATGATCAAGGCAACCGAACTGGCTAAAGCGAAACTAGAAAAAGAATTCGATGGCGAATACGCAATCGACGGCGAACTGCAATTCGATGCCGCTTTCGTTCCATCGGTCGCAGCTAAAAAAGCACCAGGCAGTCCATTAAAAGGCCAGGCCAATGTATTCATCTTCCCAGACTTGGGCGTCGGCAATATTTGCTATAAGTCAACAGAGAGACTTGCAGGTTATGCCGCTTACGGCCCAATATTGCAGGGTATCGCAAAACCTGTGAACGATCTGTCTCGCGGCTGCAACAG
>Ga0209417_1002581_pt1 | contig 27162 bp, 32 predicted proteins | sample RifGroF2_FD_184002 | JGI IMG/M metagenome (GOLD analysis project Ga0209417, IMG submission 184002) | Groundwater microbial communities from Rifle, Colorado, USA - Groundwater F2 (SPAdes) (version 2) | ecosystem: Environmental > Aquatic > Deep subsurface > Groundwater | place: Rifle, Colorado... | reverse complement strand
GCGGTGGAAGTTTTGGCGGCGGCGGCTCTTCAGGAAGCTGGTAAGTTAAGGAAAAAAATTATGCACAATATAACTTTAGTTAAAGATTTAAAAGATATTTATGGCGATAATCTCGTTTCGGTAATACTTTATGGTGAAAATACAGATAGTGAACAACCAAAAAGTAAATCGGAACAAAATATTATCGTAATTTTTAGTAAACTGGAAGCTTCTGACTTAAAAAATGCTATTACTGCAATAAAAAAGTGGAGAAAAACCAAAAATCCTCTCCCGATTGTTATGAGCGAAGGCGAATGGTTTAGTTCGGCAGATGTTTATCCGATAGAATATACTGAAATCAAAAATAATCACGAAATTCTATACGGAAAGAATGTTGTAGCTCCTATTGCGGTTTCAAAATACGATTTGAGGCTTCAATGCGAGTATGAAATTAAAAATCTTCTTGTCAGAATCAGACAAATTTATCTTGGTAACAGCGATAATCCACAATTTATGGTCAAAACACTGGAAGAAAATTCTGCAAAGATTATCAGGATTTTGAAATCGGCGTTAAGTCTTTTTGATATTCCCGCCCCTGACGAATACAGCGAAGTTATACAAAAAATGAAAGAAAAAACACTTTTTGACGGAGAAATATTTGTTGAAATTCTTTCAGCAAAAGAAAATAAAAGAAAATTTGCTCCTCAAAAAATTGAAAACCTTGTCCAACGGGCAATAAATAGTACGGACTTACTTTATAAATTTATAAATAATTTAGAAAATGGAGAATAAAAAAATGAAAAAAACAATTTTTATTGTATTAGGTGTAATTGGTTTATTGGCGGTAATGCTCTTTTCGAGTTTTATAGGAACTTATAACAGCCTTCAAGTTCTTGATGAATCGGTTAATTCAAGTTGGAGTCAGGTGGAAAACCAGCTTCAAAGACGTGGAGATTTGATTCCCAACCTTGTAAACACAGTAAAAGGCTATGCAAAACACGAAAAAGATATTTTTATTTCTGTAGCTGAATCAAGATCAAAGCTTTCCGGTGCTATTAAGTCAGGAAACATGCAGCAAATAAGCAAAGCAGAAGGTGAAATGTCAGGCGCACTTTCAAGATTGCTTGCAATATCAGAAAATTATCCGCAGCTTAAAGCTGATAAAGTTTTTATAAATCTTCAGGATGAGCTTGCAGGAACAGAAAATCGAATTTCAGTCGCCAGAAGAGATTTTAATGAAAATGTAAAAGTCATAAACAGTCAAATAAGAGTATTCCCGACAAATATTATTGCCGGCATGATTGGAATTCAAAAAAGAGAGTATTTTGAAGCGGAAGATGCTAAAAAATCTTCTCCAAATGTGCAGTTTTAAAGGAACACCCCGTTTGCTCTTTGCGAAGGTTTCGTAATATTTCACCCTGCGTATTGAAAGCAAGCCCGTCTTGTTTGAAGCCACAAAGGGCTGAGTTACGGGCCACAAACAACTGTAGGCTTAAATCATAAGCAGGGTAGAAATATAGAAACTGAAGTATTGAGCGAGCTTTCTTTTGCTTCGTTTTCTTTACGATTAAAGAAAATGAAGGCGGGTGAAGGGATGCAGTCCCTTCTATAAAAAAATACCTTCTTAAATTCCAATATCCGCAAAACTCTTCCCATTTGCTTCCAAAGCTCTTTTAAGCCTCAAACACGATTCGCACTTGCCGCAATGTTTTTCTTTGTCTGTATAGCAACTTCTCACAAGATTTAAAGGCGCTTCAATCTCAAGAGCAAGCTTTATAATCTCTGTTTTGTTTAAATTTATAAGCGGAGCAAATACTTTTGGCTTGACAAGAGTAGAAAATTCAAAAGCTTCGTTGATTTTATCGATAAATTCCTGTGTGTTATCAGGAAAAGTAGTCCCCTCTTCTTTGTTTGCCCCGAAAATTATATGAGAAAACTCCATACTGTCTGCAAAACACGCGGCAATATTTAAAAATACCCCGTTTCTGTTTGGAACCCAGACATTTTTAGCGGAATTTAACGTTAATTCAGGATTATCCAGCTCACTGGAATCAAGCGACGGTAAATCTTGACTTGTGTTAACAAGAGAAGTTTCTGTTATTTCTTGTAACCATGGGGTTTTTATAACTTTATGCTCGATATTAAAATGTTCAGCAATGGTTTTTGCTGCTTCAATTTCTTTTTTTACAGATCTTTGACCGTAATCAAAAGTCAAAGCAAGTTGAATATTGTACTCGTCTTTTGCATAAGCAAGACTAATAAGTGAATCAAGCCCACCGGAAAGCAAAACAATGCTTTTATTCATCATTATCCTCTTCGTCGTCGTCATCTTCTTCAAGAATTTCGTGAATTTCATTTCTGCAACATTCGGGAAGGTCTTTCTTTTGCAGCAGATTTATTACAAAATCTCTTCCTTCAACGTTATAAAGAGCGTTAACCGCGCTTATCGCAACGTCTTCATCTTTGTCATTTAACATGGATTCAATTAACGGCGTTATTATTTCATCGTCAATTTCGCAAAGAGCTTCCATTGCACTTATTCTAACCTGTGGGGATTCGTCCATAAGAGTTTTTTTCAAGGCATTAAGCTTTTTATCCTGATTAAATCCTAATTTTCCAAGGGCTTCAATAGTTTTTTCTTTCAGGAAAGTAAATTTGTCTATAATTCCCTGTTTTGTTTCAATAATACTGATTAAAGGATCAACGGCTCTTTCATCGCCTAACATGCCAAGCGCTTTTGCGGCGGATTCTCTCAAATATACGGATTTTTCTTCTTCATCAGTTACGATATTTATAAGAGGAGCAACGGCATAGACATTGCCTATCCTCCCAAGAGCTTCTGCTGCGGAAAGTCTTATCTTGTAATATTCGTTTTTGTCATTCATTATATACATAAGAGGAACAACAGCACTGTCATCTTTAAGATCACCAAGAATATTAGCGGTTGTGCACCGTACTTTTAAATATTTATCCTGTTCTTCAGGATTTTTATAGTCGGTTAAAATTTCTATTAAAACGTCTACAGAACTTTTATCTTTAATTTTCCCGATCATTTGAACTATATGCAGAAGAACTTTAGGGTTTGTTTCTTTACTCGCAAAGAAATTTAGGATTGTTACAGCTTCTTTGTTTGATAAATTTTTCAAATGGTTAATTTTCTTGATAGTATCGTCAGGATTGCAATCCCGACCTATCAAAAATTCTTCTAAAAGTTTTTCAAATTTTTCTTTGTTTTCTTCTAACATAATCTCAATGAATCAGATATAACCTCTACGCTTTTATTATATTTAAAACATTAAAATAATGCTCGTTTTTGGAAAAAGTTTTTATATGCAATTACTAAATTAATTCGAGCTGTGAAATATGAGTATAAATATGTGTTAAAATTAGAATTATTTTTTGTATTAATAATTCTTTTGTCCTTGCGAGCTAAGCAAGCAATCCATAAAGTTATTCATTGTTTACTATAGATTGCCACGTCAGCGCTACGCGCTTCCTCGCAATGACAAAAAATAATTGAAATGACAGAGTTGTAATTCATGAAAATAAAACGGTTTAAAATTTCGCAACAATTAATGATGGTGTTTTTTATAGGGGTACTTTTGCCTTTATGCATAACAGCGTTAATTGTTACAAACGTAAATCAGCACGCAGTAAGGGCGGAGTTGAGATATTCTGCAATAATTACTACAGATAGTGTTTATCAACGACTTGAAAAAAGTTTTGAAGGAAAAAAATTGGCGCTTTTGTATATTGCAAAAAGCATGGATTATATTATTCCAAAAGGAAAAGTTAATAGTTATTTGGATGAAATAATCGGTTTTTCTGATGAAACCGTTCAAATAGATATAATAAAAAATGATGAAAATATAACCAAAAATAATGAAAAAAAGCTTTTTAACGGTACAGATACAGAAATTTTTCCTAGCGAAGCGGGAGTGAATCCCAAAATGGCTGCGGTCAGCAGGCATACAAGGATAAACTCATTCCCTGATGCAAAGAAAAATGCGATTGTAATGTATGTAAAACTTAAAGATGGAAAGTATTTAAGAAAATTTATAGATATTGAAAAACTTAAAAATGATCTTTTTAAATATTTAATAAATGACAAAAGACCGGTTTATATAGTTGATTCAAAGAATAATATTGTCATGTCTTACAATGAAGATAAAGAGCTTTTCAATAAAATTATTCCTTTTATCCCTAAAGATTATAAAATCGGCGAACCTATTATGTTCGGGGAGATTAAAAACCAGCCAAATGTATTTTTAAAACTTAATAAACCTGATTGGGCAATAGTAGTTGCAACACCGAAACAGCTAACCCATTATGGAATAATAGATGCAAGATTTAAAATAATTGTAGCTATCCTTGTATCAGCTATCTTTATAATTATTTTTGGTGTTTTGTATTCATATTCACTAAATACAAATCTGGTACAGCTTTTCAAGTCTATATCCGCTATAGGAAAAGGAAATTATAGAAGAAAAGTCAGGCTTGTAAAAGATTTCTTTACTCCTTATGAAATAGTTTTTCTCATGTCAAAATTTAATGATATGGTTCGTTAGCTTGATGAAGGCTATATGGAACTTCATGAAGCTAACGAACAATTGTCAAAATTGGATAAAATGAAATCAAATTTGATAGATACAGTAAGTCACGAATTTAGAACTCCTCTAACTTGTATAAAAGGTTATACTTCAAGGCTTTTGAGAAATGATATTAATGTTGATGAAGAAATGAAAGTAAAATCGCTAAAAGTGATAAAACAGCAGACAGAAAGATTAAGCAGAATGGTAGATGATCTTCTTGTCGTTCCTGAAATAGAATCAGACTTCTTAAGAGTGTTTCCGTCAGAAGTAGACGTGAAAGAGGTGTTTGAAAACGCTATTCTTTCAATGCAGCAAAAACAGCACAGAATTATAAATTTAGAAGTGGAGGAAAACCTGGCTTTTAGCTGGGCTGATCCGGATAGAGTTTTTCAAATAGTGATAAATCTCCTTGAAAATGCTATGAAATATTCTCCTGAAAATTCTGAAATAAACATAAAAGTGTTTCAGGAAGAGGATTTTATTGTTGTTAAAATAAGAAATGACAGTCCTCATATTGAAGAAGAGCAACTTCAACACCTTTTTGATAAATTTGCAAGGCTTGAAGATGATCTTACAAGGACAACACGGGGAACAGGACTGGGATTGTTTATTGTAAGAGGATTGATTCAAGCTATGGGCGGTAAAATATCCCTTTCTGCGAAAGACGGTTTTGAAGTGAATTTTACGCTTCCGACAGCCGGTTAAATTTTAAAAACCACAAACATAATACCTGAATTGCTAAATAGCCAAAACTGTCATTGCGAGTGCAGCGAAGCAATCTCATAATTTTACAAAACATTGCGATTGCTTCGTCGTTTCTCTCCTCGCAATGACAATGCAAAATTAATTAACAATTCGAGCATTAAGAATTATTAAGCAATATCCGATTGTTAAGAAACATTAAAAACAAAAGTTTTTAAATAATGCAAATTTATATAAACAGTATTATAATTGTAGTAGAAGATAAAATTAAAATAGAATAAGGTTTTTGGACAAGCTCTTTGTTTGAAAGTTAATATTTCATTTCATATAAATTAACTTCAATTGAGAAACAAAATGAACAGAGCTTTTTTAAAAAATTTCCTCTTTGTAGTAATGATCCTGCTTATATGCTCAGGATGTAAGCAAAATAACATAATTGGAGAAAACTTTTTTGCGGAACAACCTGATCCCGTAGCAATCAAGTATAAAAGCGGAGCAATATTATTAAAAAGTAATAAACAATATAATATGACAAATCAAAAAAGTTTTGTTAATTCTGAAAGTTCTGTCGGAGAAATAAAATTTGGACCAAGAAACATAAACTTTGGAAATTAAATAAAATTAATTTAATATATTAACTTCGACATATTTTTACCAGGTAGCTACAAAATGTCATGCTGAATTTATTTCAGCATCTATTCATTAGATAGATCCTGAAACAAGTTTAGGATGACAAAGAGAATAAAACAAATTAATTATCGACTTAAATTAATTATTAATATAAAAAATACTAGTTTAACAAGAATAATAAGAGGTATTAATTATGGATTTTAAGCAGGGTGACTTTGAAAATATCCTTATGAATGCAGTTTGGGATATGGAAGATTCCGGTTATGAAGAAATTGATGTGTCAGAAGTGCAGTCAAGAATTAATTCAGAAGAACAAAGTTGGGCATATACCACTGTAAAAACTGTGCTTGATCGCTTAGTAAAGAAAGAATCTCTTGAAAGAGTTAAATCTAACAAAAAATTCTTTTATAAATCCAGAATTTCCAGAAAAGAAGCAGGTATATGTGCTATTGAAAAACTTGCCAGACAATACTTTAAAGGAGAAATAAGAGATCTTATTAAAGCAGCAGATAAAGTTTGTGCAGGTGTATTAGTTTATAGATAATGAAAACTTCTTCTTTGCAGATACAAGATGAAAAAAAGTATGTTGCCGAACTTATTTTTAAAGTTTTGGCAGGAAAAATCTGCGTAAGAGAGGCTTTAGAGCAATTTCCCTGTGAAATAGAAGATAATTCTCTTCAATGCGCATGGCATGCGCTTGTTCATTTTGAGGCAGATGAAGACTTTCGGAAAAAAGATATTGAATATGCTCAAGAGCAGGATAATTATTTGGAATCTCTGGCTATTATGTTACAAAATGGTGAATCTTTGCCGAAAAATGTAATAGAAGAATATAATAAATATTATGATCCGGTTATTAAATCCGAAACAAAAACTATTTTGAATAAAATTAAAAGCGTTTTCAGGTTTATTATATAGATAAAGAATAAAAAGAGGGAAAATTAATTTGAAAAAACCCGCTCAAAATTTAATAGAATTTGTTTTTATTATTCCTCTTTTGATTGTTATTTTGTTTGGAATACTGGAATTTGCTATATTTTATCGAAATGTAAGTGTAGTTGAAGATATTGCAACAGAGGCTGCTGTAGCAGCATCAAGAAGATTTGTTCTTGATACTATGACTTCTAATAACATTGCGGACACTTCAAATACAGGTTTTAATAAAGCTACTAAAGCAGCAATAGATGTTGTGACGAAGAGAAGCGGATCGTTTGGTATTCCTGTTGGAACTTTTGTATATAATGACTTAGGTGTAGGTTTTGGCACAAGACCTTATGCTCTTTATGAAATAGTCAGCACACAAACCAGAGCTGTTGATGGAGTTTCTACTCCTATTCTTACTCTTGTTGTTGACTATAGGTCTCCCGGTGAAGATGGGATTATGGTTCAGCTTACTTATCAATACAAAACACTGCTGACGGGTATTCAATTACCTGTATTGGGGAGTACGCCGGTTGTTTTGATTCCAAGAGATATACCTATAAGCAGTACAAGAATTAAACAATATTTAATATATTAAAATTAGAGAAATATAAATTGAAAAAATGGTCTGAAAATTTTAATATTCCATTGCCGGAATGCGCTCAATGCGGAACTTGCTGTAATTGCGCTTCTCCTTCGGCTTCATATCTTAAACTTCTTGAAAAAGCTGCGGCTGGGGAAGATTTTGCAAGAGATTTTTTTTCAATATTTGTTCCTTATAAAAATATTGAAGAGGTTAAAGCTCTTTATCCGAATATAATTGAAAGAAGCATAAAGTCCTCAGAAATTGGTGGAAGCAAAACAAAGCCGGAAGATTTAGTTTTTTACAAATGCCGGTATTATTCTAAAGAAAAACAATGTCTTATTTATGAAGACAGACCTGACTTATGCAGAGATTTCCCCGGTACTCCTTATGTAATTTTGGGAGAAAAATGTGCTTATTATAATTGGGCGAAGGAATGCAGAAAAAAATATAAAGATTTAATGCAAGAACTTGATAATTTAAAAAAATATAAAAAAGAGCTGGATAATTTGAAATACCAACAAAAAGCAATAAAATTAAATTATCAGTTAAAAAAAATTCCCGAAGAATATAAATTTATGTGGCTTTGTCCGTCTATGAGTATAATTTCTCCCGGAAAATCCTGGTTTAAGGCTTATAAAGATAAAAACGAAAAAAGTTAAAAATTGCGTTTAGAAGTATCAACGAAAAAGGAACGTTTATTTTTTGATATACTTATTCTATAGAGAGAAAATTAATATATAATTAAAAAACTATGGATATTGAAAAAATAATAAAAGACTTAATTAAAAAGATTTCTTCAAAGTTTGATGATTTTGAAGGCATATATTTTTATGGTTCAAGAGTAAATACGGTTTACAAACTTGACAGCGATTACGATATGGTTTTTGTTTTCAAGTCGGATTATGATTTTGCTAAAGAAAGAGAATTGACAGGGATGATAATCGATGTTGAGCTTGAAAATGATATATTTATTGATCATCATCCAATGACTAAAGAAGAACTTGAAAGAAATCCGATTTTTTATAATGAAGTGGTAAATAAAGGCTTATTTTATGCGGCAACATAAAGATATTTTGATACAAAATCTTTTTGAAAAATATAAACAAGCAATAGAAGATGCTAAATTTGCGTTTGGTGAAGCCGAAAAATTTATTAAAATTATTCAGGAATATATAGATAAAACTTTTTAAAGGGAATCAAAATGTTTGAAGTAAAAGTCGAAGCGCATTTTTCAGCGGCGCATCATCTGCTTAATTATGACGGAAAATGCGAAAATCCCCACGGACATAACTGGAAGGTTGAAGCTTACGCGCAGGGAGAAGAGCTTGACCAATCAGGAATGTTAATTGATTTCACAATCTTGAAAAAAGAGTTGAACTGTATTCTCGACATACTGGATCATCATGACTTGAATACTCTCGAAGAGCTTAAAGGGGTAAGTCCAAGCAGTGAAAATATAGCAAAATTTATTTATACGGAGTTAAAAAATAAAATTTCTCAAATCACAAAAATTTGTGTGTGGGAAACCGAAAGAGCCAGAGCTACTTATTGGGAATAGTTAACTCCAGTCGCTAAATAGCCGAAACCGTCATTCTGAGCCTGCTACGCAGGCGTAAGGATCTTATAATTTATTTAATAATTTTATCAGATCCTTACGTCACTTCGTTCCTCAGGATGACGATAAAATTAATTCGCGACTCTGATTAATTAATGAATCATTGCACTAGTTAGTTATATTTTTTTATTAAAATCGTTTCATAGCCCGTTCTATGTCTCTTTTTACGGATTTTTGGGCAATATCATCGCGTTTATCGTGAAGTTTCTTGCCTTTTGCGATTCCGATTTCAACTTTTGCCCATCCTCCGGAAATATACATCTTTAGCGGAACTAAAGTTTCTCCTGTTCCTTTCATTTTATCGATCAATTTTCTTATTTCGGCTTTTTTAAGAAGAAGTTTTCTTTTTCTTTCAGGGTCATGGTTATAAATATTGCCCATTTCGTACGGACTGATATGCATTTTATAGAGCCAGACTTCGCCTTTTTCAATTTTTGCGAAGCTGTCTTTTAAATTTACTCTGCCTGCGCGGACGGATTTGATTTCTGTGCCTGTTAAAACAATTCCGGCTTCATATTTTTCCAGAATATTATATTCATGGAAAGCTTTTTTGTTCGAGGCAGCAACTTTTTCCTGTTTGTTTTTAGTCAAAATATTTCACCTGAAAATTTTAGTTACATCAATCTTAGCAAGCTTAATATACTTTATCAAATTTCTAACTTATTCCCCTCCTTGAGGAGGGGGTAGGGGGTGGTGATAAAAAATCACTTTTCCTTTTATCACTGCCAAATTTTTATCAGAAGCCATCTGGTTAAAATTATTTGTCATTGCGAGCGACCAATGGGAGCGCGGCAATCGCAAGATTAAACTAATTATGAGATTGCTTCGTCGCAAGCTCCTCGCAATGATCACCTGATCTGTTACGAAATGTTTAGTTTGATGAAGTTTTATTAACATGGATTTTTCATGAAAAAAATCATGTTAAATTCAGGCATGGCATGATATTCAACCTTTTGTTTAGTAATGTAATAATTGTACAAACATTTGTTGAGTTTTTAATCTTTGTGTATATAATTTTAATACGGGAAGATTAATTAAGACTTATTAACTATAAATTCATCTCATAAAGGATTAATCCCCGAAAAAAACAGCGAAGCGGAATCTTAAAGCCATAAGAACGGCAGGCAATAAAAGCCGGGTATTTAAGAATTAAGCTTACACTCAAACGAAATAAATAGTATGGTTGGTAAACGTGTTTTGGGAGATAATTTCGTGCATAGATGTAGGGATTTAGGAAGGGTTGCGTCTGTCAGAAGATGGACAAAAGCAGCTATTGATTGCTATCAGAGAGGGTGTGTCTGCACTAACTGTTATTACAGCGAATTTTTCAATGGAAGTCCTCAAAGATGTCAGATGAAAGCAACGGTTCTGGAGCTTGTCAGAGTTCTCGGAAAACCTACCAGTATTGAAGATAAAGAATCTGTTATTCAATAACGCTTGTCATTCTGAGCGACCAAAGGGAGCGTAAGAATCGCAAGATTTTGTAAGATTATGAGATTGCTTTGCCTCGCTCGCAATGACAGGTTGCTCTTAGATTACCAGGCTTTCAAGATAGCCTACGACTCTTTTTTCAAGATTTACATTAAACATGGCGTTTATTTCTTTTATGAAGAAACAAGGGCTTGTGATGTTTATTTCTATAAGTTTTTCGTCCATGACATCGAGACCTACAAGATATAAGCCGTCTTCTTTAAGTTTTGACGAAAGTTTATTACCAATCTCTCTTTCTTTGGGGCTTAAAGTAGTCTTTTTGAAGAAATCATCATCGTGAGTATTGAATTTGAAATCTTCTTTGCCGGAAAGCTTAGTTATACACTCTTCATAAACTTCTCCGCCTATCATGATAATTCGTTTATCCTGATTCATGGCGTTTTTTAGATATTCCTGAACGATTACAGGAGTTTCTCCGCTGTTTGTTTCGGAGTCAATTATTGTATTAAGGTTTTTGTCGCCTTTTTTAAGGTAATAAACACCTTTTCCGAAGCATTTATTAAGTGGTTTCAATACTGCTTCCTCGTGCTCATGCACAAAATCCCTGATTAAATTTATATTGGAAGTTGTAATACTCTTTGGTGTCAGGTCAGGAAAGTTGTTTATATAAAGCTTTTCATTTGCTGATCGGATTCCCTGCGGGTTATTTACGACTCTTGTCTTTGATTTATCGACAAAATCAAGAATATAAGTCGCAAAAATATACTCCATAGTTACAGGAGGGTCGGGTCTGAACAAAATTAAGTCAAAATCATTTAAACAAGCGGTAAAATTTTCTTTATCATAAACCATGTCCTGTTTTTCGTTTTTATTTATCAGAGAAGTTTTATACAGATAAGCTTTTGGTTTGTTTCCATCAAGAAAAAGTTTGTCCAGGGTTGTAATACAGACTTTAAAATCTCTTTCAAGGCATTCTTTAATGAGCCAGAAAGATGTTACCAGCTCATTAATCTCGAAATATTTGAATTCTATTTTATCAATTACAAAAACTATTCTCATTTTTGAATTTTATCAAATTGGAAATTCTTTATCAAATTATTTTTTTAGAGTACTTTTTGTTTTTCATAGAAGGGTTTAGGGGTAGAGCCTGAATAACATTGGTAGAAATTTAGAATGTAAGAATAAGTTTTCTTAACTAAATTTTTCCAGCAATTCATCGCTCATTTCAAAGTTTGCATATACATTTTGGACATCATCATGGTCTTCGATGCTGCCCAGAAGTCTTAACAAGTATTTTGCCGTTTCTTCATCCTGCACCGGGACAGTATTTTCAGGTGTTCTTGTTTTTTCAGCGCTTTTAATTTTGTATCCAGACTTCTCAATTTCTTCCGCCACGGCTTGAAGTGCATCAGGCGTTGTAATAATCTTGAAATCCTCTTCATCGTCGGTATTAAAGTCTTCCGCACCTGCGTTAATTGCAGCATCAAAAAGTTCATCCTGATTTACGTCATCTTTTTCTACCGCAATGATGCCCTGTTCTTTAAATATCCAGCCAACGCAGCCTGTTTCCGCAAGATTGCCGTTGTTTTTGTTGAAATAACTTCTTATATCACCCGCGGTTCGGTTTCTGTTATCGGTCATGGCTTCTATAAGTATTGCCACTCCGCCCGGTCCATAGCCTTCATAGTTAATATCTTCAAGATTAGAATCCGCTCCGCCTCCCGAAGCTTTTTCAATCGCTCTTTTTATATTATCGTTAGGAAGTCCTGCTTCTTTTGCTTTTTCTATAGCGGTTTTAAGCCTGAAATTTCCGGCAGGATCAGATCCGCCTTCTTTTACAGCTACCATTATATCTCTTGAGGCTTTTGCAAAGCTTACCCCTCTTTGTGCATCAACTTTTGCTTTTTTATGTTTAATGGTTGCCCACTTTGAATGTCCAGACATCTTTATATCTCCTAAAAAACTCTTACGCAGCTTCTTTTTTGTTGACAACTTCAACATCATCAACATTAACAGTTAATTTTGCATGCCATAAATCATATTTAATCTGCATATTCAACCAACTGCTTGCAGATGTATTCAATGATTTTGCAAGTTTTAAAGCCATTGTAGGGCTGATACCTATTTTTTCGTTTAAAATTCCTGATAAAACCTGCCTGCTTATTTTAAGCTTTTTGGCAAACTCCGTAACAGTCATATTAAGAGGCTTTAAAACGTCTTCTCTTAATATTGCGCCGGGATGACTCGGGTTATACATTATTTCGGCTTCTCTTTCGTAAGTCATATTTTATTTCCTTATTTAATTATTATTTCAATGATAATCCTGATAGTCAAGAATATATGCATTTCCGTCTTCAAATTTAAAAGTAACTCTGTAATTTTGGCTGACATCAACCGCCCATAAATCTTTCATGTCGCCTTTTAAAGGATGTAATCTGTATCCGGGCAAATCCATATCCTGTATGATTTCCGCAAAATCCAGTCTAGTAAGAATCCTGTTTAATTTGGGGGAATGATTAGGGTTTATGCTTTTAATATCTCCTTTTTCAAAGAAATTCTTAAGCCCTTTATGTCGAAAACTTTTTATCATAATATTATTGTAAGCCGTCGTATGTCGTTTGTCAATATAATATATTAAGAAACATTAAAATCAGAATTTTGCGCCTATTATTTTTTGCAACTTATCTTTTTAAAAACAATTTCAAAGTGATTGTTAATTTTTTCCTTTAGGGTTCTTTAAATAAATAGAATTTGTAAATTATGTATTAATTAATAAGGGCAAAGCCCAAAAGGAAAAGAAAAATGCAGGCAGGATTTATTAAAGGAAATATTAAAGGACTTGGTGCAGCGGCAATTAACTTAGGAATGACAACATTTTGCAGAAAAGAAATACGAGAAATAGCTCAAAATCTTGCAAATACAATGAAAACAGTACTGCCAGATATTACTACTGAACAAGTTCTTCAAACTATGAGAAAGGCTTCGACTCAAGTTATAAAAGATGCATATGTCAAAGGCGGAGCGCCATTAAGCGGAGCATTATTGGCTCAAACTCCAGGAGAAGTACCCAAAAACACACTTAATTTACTTAAAAGTGGTTTTAAAAAATTAATGACTAAGTTGAATTCTTAATTTATAATTTATAACAAGTTTTCATAAAAATTAATCGCCGAAACATCGGGTTTTTCCGCATTAATTATTGCTCTTACAATTGCAATTTTTGAAGCTCCTGCGTTTATAACTTCTGAAACGTTTTCTGTATTTATTCCGCCTATTGCAAACCAAGGGATATTGACATTTTTAGAAGCCCATTCGACATATTCAAGCCCTACGGACTTTCTTCCGGGCTTGGTGGGGGTTTCAAAAACAGGTCCGACTCCTATATAATCCGCTCCCGAAATAACAGCTTTTTCTGCCTGTTCTGGAGCATGGGTAGAAATTCCTATTATGGCATCTTTTCCAAGGATATGTCTTGCGGAATCAATATCAATATCGTCCTGTCCGAGATGAACTCCGTCTGCACCGATTATGTGAGCAATATCAACCCTGTCATTTATTATAAAGAGCGCATCATAAAGCGCGCAAAGCTCTTTTACTTTCCTGCCGAGTTCTATAAATTCTTTCGCTGTCGCTGTTTTTTCTCGCAGTTGAACTATTTGAACCCCGCCTTTAAGCGATGCCCCTATCGCATCAAGGAACTCATCGACAGAAGAAAACATGCTCCTGTCTGTCACCAAATATAATTTTTTATCTTCAAGCCTTTTCAGTTTTAATTTTTTGGATAATTCCTCAAACATATTCTTCTCCAGAGTGTAAGATTCATACCTTATTTTTTCAAACACCGCTATATCAATGCCATAAGCGTTTCCATACTCCGCTAAAACCCTCAGAGCCTGCTGTAAACGTTTAAAATTCGCCTTAAAAATATCCAGAACATCTTGTTTTTGGGTTTTGTTTACAACAGAAGTTCCGACATCTCCTTCTGTATCGCGACTTTTTAGCAAAGCTGCATAATTAGAGTCAATAACTCCAGATAATTCATGGCGTAAATATTTTAGTTGAGTACACAAATCCTCGTTATCAAGATAAAATCTTGCTATTTCCTCGATAACTCTTAGGGCTTCGGTCGCCCGATTTAAATTTGCGTCAATTATTCTTCTCATATAAAAATTATAATATAAAGAATTATTATTACTCGCATGTCATCCCGAACTTGATTCGGGATCTATCCAGCTAACAATTTTAAGTTTTTGTCCTAAAATAGATAGATGCTGAAACAAGTTCAGCATGACACTTTCAATCAATTAAAGATTATTGTTAAATACAACATATTTTAGGATTTAAAATGCTTCAAAAAGTAACGGCAGGCGTAATAGAAAAAGACGGCAAAATCCTTATTGCCAGAAGAAAATCGGGCAAATGCATCGGAGCAAATTGGGAATTCCCCGGAGGAAAGCTGGAAGAAGGCGAAACCCTTGAAGAATGCTTAAAAAGAGAACTTAAAGAAGAACTTGATATAAAGGTAGAAGTAAAAGACTACATAGCATCAAGCTTTTTTTCTTGCAACGACCTTGAAATAGAACTTGTTGCTTACAAAGTAAAATATTTAAGCGGCGAACTAAAGCTGGTCGACCATGAAGAAGCAAAATGGGTTTTTCCAGAGGAACTTTCAAAATATGAATTTACACTTCCCGATATTCCGATAGTGGAAAAAATCTCAAAAATTTATTCATAATCTTCCTTAAAACAGCTTTTTAGGGTATTATAATTATTAAAAATACTAAACAAATATTTGTAATAATAAACAGTGTCGGGGACGGTTTATGAATAGGGCTAAAATAAAAATTATTTCGCTGTGTGCAGTTGCTGCCTTTCTTACTTCAAATTCTTGTTTTGCAATGTCTCAACAGGCTATGATTCACTATAATAATGCTTTAATGCTATACAAAACAGATGATATGCAGGGAGCAAAGAAAGAACTTGAAATAGCTATCGAATATGCAAACAATGACCCTGATTTACATATAAAACTTGCTGATGTACTCTCTAAATTAGGGTACTGGCAGGATGCAATCGGTGAATATAACGAAGCAGCTAAGCTTAATCCGACTGATTCATTTATATACATAAGCATGGGCAATATTTATCAGGAACAAAACCAGTATGGAAACGCTATGAAGTCCTATATGCAGGCTTCTGATATGTTTCCCGAGTATAAATTTAACTATTTAAACATTGCAAATGTCAAGTCTTTAATGGGCGATACCAACGGTGCGGTGGATTATTACAATAAATTTATTTATTATTACCCTGCCCACGCTGATTCCAGAAAAAATCTTGCCTCTATGTATATGAAAAACAAGCAGCCTAAGGATGCCATAACCCAGTATGAATTTATTATGACCAACATGCCGGATGAATTTAAGGAATATACAAACTACGGTAAGGCTTTAATCCAAAACAAAAATTACGATAAAGCTATAATAATTCTAAAGCAGGGTATAGAAAAAAATCCCGCAGATCCTTCCGCTCATTCAAATTTGGCGATTGCTTATATAAATACTAACCAAAAAGACAAAGCTGTAGAATCATTTAAAAACGCTTTACAAATTAATCCTAAACTTTCCCAACTTAAATACGACCTCGCAGCTCTTTTAACCGACCTTAAAAAAGAAGACGAAGCTGTTTTATATTACGAAGATTACTTAAAAGACATTCCTGACAGTGTAAATGCTTTGTATAATGCAGGTCTTTTATACAGTCATATGAATAAAACAGATAAAGCCATAGAGAAATTCGAGAAGGCACTTGCTCTTAAGCCTAATAATACAGACATAAAAGAAGACCTTGCAAGAAGTTATCACATAACAAAGAATTACGACAAGGCGATAACTCTTTATAATGAACTTTTAGCTGATGATAAAGACAACGCTGAACTTTATTATAACACAGGACTTGCTTATCATTCAAAGCAGGATATGGATAAAGCCGTAGAAATGTACAAAAAATCCCTTGCTTTAAAAGAAAATACCATGGCAAGACGGGATTATACAGGCGCGCTAATAGCAAAAGCCAACCAACAAAACCTGCACAAAAATTATAACGGGGCTATTGCTAATTATAACGAAGCTCTTAAATCAAAACCTTCAGATTTTTACGCGCTTTCAGGACTTGCAAATACTTATCAAAAAATGGGCAGGTATAATGACGCTGTCTTGAATTATGAAAAAGCAATCGCAAAAGACAATACAAACAAAACTGTCTTTATAGACTACGGAAAAGCGTTGATTCAATTAAACAAGTTTGAAGAGGCGCAAGGGGCTTATCAAAAAGCAATAGAACTTGACCCTAAAGAAGCTCAGGCTTATATAGGGCTTGGGGATTCTTTGTATAAAACCGATCAGTTTGATAAAGCCATCGTTCAATACAATAAAGCCCTTGAATTTGACCCTCAAAACGTTGAGACGCTAATAAAAGCCGGTAATGCTTATAAAGACAAATTAAATAACGACAAAGCCATTGAGTTTTATCAGAAAGCTCTTTCTATACAGCCCGAGAACTCCAACGCCAAATTCAATATGGGGCTTACTTTTGCGGAAATGGGAAAAACCGAAGAAGCCCGAAAATATTATAACGAAGTAATTTTTTCCACCCCTGATTTTTCTTACGCATACTATGCTCTGGGACTTCTTGAAGAACAGTCTCAAAATTATCAGGCAGCATTGAGGAATTATCAGCAATATCTTACGCTTTCCCCAACCGACGAAAATGCTAAAGGAATCGAATATAAAATTAAAGAATTAAAAGGAAAATTACCTGTCGAACAAAGCGTTAAAGAAAAAGCAACAGAAACCGAAGACTTGAAATCATTCCCGACAGAGCAGCAATTAAATCAAGTAATGACTAAAACTCCTGAAACCGGTCAACAGGTTCAGGAAACGAAACCCGTTCAAAACAAAAATATTGATAATACTAAATACATACCGGATGAACCTAAAATAGATCCCGCTAATCTAAAAGAACTCCCTCCTCTTATAATAGAAGACAAGGCTTTTCAGGGTAATTAATGAATAAGACCTTTGGTATTGTAAATAGCGAAGCTTTTTCTGTCATTGCGAGGAGCAAAGCGACGAAGCAATCTATTTATTATAAAATCGTGTCTAAAATTATCTATTATATAGATTGCCGCGTCAGGGCTATTGCCCTTCCTCGCAATGACAGCTCAATTCGATTATTTTTACCTTTAATAATAATAACTATTTTTCTGCTATCGGGCTGTATCAAACAGGATGCGGCAATATTTTTAAGTGAAAATCCCGTAAACTTAAATAATTTAGCCACATTACAGGAAAGCCCTACTTTCAAAGTACGACAAAGAATTTATTTTACTCTGGTAAGCAAACAGCCTATTGAAAGCCCTGTTTTAAGACTTCAGACGATAAAGCTTGACAATAAATACAATTATCCTATTCCACAGATGGAAATTCCTTACGCTGTAGATATGGAAAGAGGTTCAAACCCTAATGTTGTGTCAGATTATTTTGTTTTACATCAGGATGGAACGTATTTTATAAGGATTTTTTCTCTGGATAATCTTGATAAACCCATAGCCGAAGCCGAATTTTTCGTCGAAAAGCGTTAATATTAAAGGTACTTTTTATTTACAAAAAGGGTTGCACCCGCCTTCATTTCTTTTGGCGCAAAAGAAACGAAGCAAAGAAAAACTCGCCCTACAACTTCGGTTTCTATATTTCTACCCTGCTCACACTTAAAACTTTCAGATGTCTAAGCTCGCAAACTCGCCTGCTTTGGCAGGCTCAAACAATGCTCGCATGTGTTTATACGCAGGGTGAAATATTACAAAACCTCCGCAAAGGGCATTTTGAAATTTTAAAACACGGGGTGGGTGAAAATACCACAAATCAAAGCAAATCAAAAAATTTTATAGTATATTCATGTAAAACCTTGTTAAGGAGTAAAAAATAATGAATAAAGACTGTATTTTCTGCAAAATTGCAAACAAAGAAATAGAAACCGAATTTATATTAGAAACCGATGATTATGTTTCTTTTAAAGATTTAAACCCTCAAGCTCCTTTTCATGCGCTTGTTATTCCAAAAGAACATTTCTCTACCCTTAATGAGCTTGAAAATATTGAATTAATGGGAAAACTTCTTGAAGGAGCGCAAAAAACCGCAGAAAAATTGGGCATAAAAGAAAATTACAGAACCGTAATCAACACAGGCAAAGAGGCAGGGCAGGCTGTTTTTCATGCACATCTGCATGTGCTTGGCGGAAGACCTTTAACTTGGCCTCCGGGCTAGTGCTAACTAAGTTTTGGAGGTTATATTTTTTCCGTCGCTTGTCCTCGGATACTTTGTATCCTGCGGAGGCTCCTACAAAAACATAACCTCCTTCAACCGGACAGAATTAATTTGACAATGTACTAATATTTAATAATACTTAACATTTTTTTACAATTGATGTTGTAATTAACATAATGATGTGATAACATTCACAGATAGTAGTGAAAGCTGCTATTTGCGAACAAAATAAACCTCAAACTTGAAGGGGGGTTAGAATAAATTGTCTGAAATACAAGTAGGTCAAGACGAAAGCATTGAAAGCGCGCTTAAGCGATTCAAGAAAAAAATCCAAAAAGCAGGAATCTTGTCCGAGATTAAAAGAAGAGAAAGATACGAAAAACCAAGCGTTAAAAGAAGACGCAAGTCTGAAGCAGCACGCAAAAGACGTCATTAATTTCGTATAAAAATTCTCGCATAGAATTTTAAAAAAGAGTTGGTAAAACTGATCTGTAACCCTGTTACTGGACACTCGAAAAAAGAGTGGAAATGTAACAGGGTTATTCTATGTGTATAATTAGCTAAAAAAGGAGTGCTTTCATTTATTAAAAATCAACTTTATAATATAATTTTTAAATGAAAATATTATTTCTGCACAGAAATTTCCCGGCATAATTCAAGCATTTAGCAACTTATCTTGCTCAAAACAGGATGAAGTTGTAGATCTTACAAACAGAAAAGACCTTGAAATTTAGGGAATCAAGAAAATTCCTTATGGGCTTCATCGAGAAGTAAAGCTTGAAACGCATGCTTATATTGAAAAACTCTTCTGGCTTTTAGGTAAAAGATAAAATAAAAAACATTAAGAAAATCTTAATGTTTGCGGGGAAAACTTTTTGGTTGTTTTATAATGTTGTTTTGGTGGAGGAATAAAAAATGCTTAAAAAAAATAAATCAAAAGATATAAAAGAAGAAACCGCAAGCGAAAATCCTTTTGTTCAGGAATCTGAAGAAATAAAAGAAACTCCTGAAAAAAAAGAAGAACAGCCTGAAATGGTATGTTACGAAGATTTTTGTGAATTAAAAAACAAGTTTGAAAAACTTGAAGATGATAAAAAAACAGTAGATTCTCATTATATAAGACTTGCTGCCGATTTTGACAATTTTAGAAAAAGGCAGGCACAGGAAAGAGAAGGGCTTTTAAAGTACGGCGCGGAAGATACGGTTAAAAAACTTCTTCCCGTAATGGATACTTTTGAAAGAGCTCAAAAATCTTTTAAAGAGATTGATGATCCTGAAAAATTAAGAGAAAGTTTTGATGCGGTTCAGAAGCAATTTATGGATGCGCTTGAAAAACTTGGTGTTGAAAAAATAGAAACAGTCGGAAAAGAATTTGATCCTAATTTGCATGAGGCCATTATGCAAACTCCTTCCGAGGAACATCCCGATCATACTGTTATTGCAGAATTGCAAAGCGGTTATAAATTATGCGATAAAATATTAAGACCGGCTCTTGTAAATGTAGCGGTTAACGAGTAGTTCTTGTTAAAAAATGTCATGCCGTGCTAGACACGGCATCTATCCATTTTGGATTGAAGCTATAAGCGAAAGATAATTAGATCCCGCATCAAGTGCGGGATGACAAGATAATAAAAACGACCTGAGAGTCAAGGTATTTTTAAAATAAACAAAAGGACAAAAACATATAATGAGCAATCGTGATTATTATGAAATTCTGGGTGTAGACAAGAATGCCTCTAAAGATGATATTAAAAGCGCTTTCAGAAAAAAAGCCAGACAACTTCATCCTGATGTAAATAAGGCCCCTGATGCAGAAGCAAAATTTAAAGAGCTCGGACAAGCTTATGAAGTGCTTATGGACGACGATAAACGCTCAATGTACGACAGATACGGAGAAGACGGACTTAAAAATGCTGGATATGATTTTAACGGACCGTTTGATTTTGGTTTCGGCGACCTGAGCGAAATCCTGTCAAGCTTTTTTGGCGGAGGATTCGGCGGAGGCAGACAAAACCCCAACGCTCCAAGAAGAGGCAGCGATTTAAGACTTGACCTTCAAATAGAATTTGAAGAAGCGATATTCGGATTAGAAAAAGATGTTGAAATTTCACATCTCGAAAATTGCTCAAGATGTAACGGCTCAAGAGTAGAACCGGGATCAGCTCCTTCAACATGTCCAACATGCGGAGGTTCAGGAAAAGTTCAGCACGTAACACAAACAATTTTGGGACATTTTACACAAGTTTCAACCTGCCCGCAATGTCAGGGACAGGGAAGAATAATTTCCAATCCCTGCAAAGAATGCCGCGGAGAAGGAAGAAAAGAAGTTAAAAAAGTAATTAATATAAAAATTCCGGCAGGTGTTGATGCAGGAAATAAACTTAGAGTCAGCGGCGAAGGTGATTTTGGCTTAAATGGCGGACCTCCCGGGGATTTATATGTGGTTTTATATGCAAAGCCTCATAAAGCTTTCAAGAGAGACGGCGTTAATATTTACCTTGAAAAAGGAATAAGCTTTTCGCAGGCAGCTATTGGTGATACTATCGAAGTTGAAACAGTTAACGGACTTAAAGAACTTAAAATTCATGCCGGAATTCAGTCAGGCACAGTTCTTACGCTAAAGAATATCGGTGTTCCTTACTTGAATACTCCTTCGAGAAGGGGCGACCAGTTTATAAAAATCAATGTGGTTACGCCTATGAACCTTTCAGAAGAAGAGAAAAGGCTGTTTGAAAGGCTTGCAGAAATTAATAATGAAAAATTAAAAAAAGACGGACATCTTTTTGACAAAATAAAAGGCGCTTTTTCAGGCACTTAATAATCTCTCTTTGTCATTCCCAGCGACCAAGCGAAGCGTTGGGAGCGTGGGAATCTATCCAGTAATTAAGGTAAGTCATTAAGCCAAAGCATTAATTGTTCATTAGATAGATTGCCACGTCGGGCTTTCAGCCCTCCTCGCAATGACAGTCCGCTGTTTTAAGTTTTAATGGACAGCTTCTTAATATTTCTTCAAAATCCCCAGCTTTTTTAGCACTTTTGAAATTTCACAGACGTTTAAAACTTGTATTAAATAGGTACAATTATGTCTGTTGGAATTTCAAATAATTATATGAATATTCAAGAAAAACCTGCTTTTTGCGGAACAAAAGCAAATAAGCTGGCTAATAAATGGCGAAGAGAATTAAAACATATTGATTTAACTCCTGGTTCACCTATTTCTGATGCTTTTGTAAAAGAAATGGCACAAGGTATTGAGTCTTTAGGTATAGTTGGAAAAAAAATTATAAACCCTAGAACTGTAAAACTCAAAGAATTAAAATATAAACTTGCACAAAAGACATCCGACGCTTTTCCTGAATTAAAAAAATTGCAGCCAAGAGGCTGGCCTAAAGATTTAACATGGGATAATAATTCTTGTATTCATAGAGGAGGTGGGAAAAGGCTCATAGGTTTGTTTGAAAAGCCTATCGGCATTCAACCTCAAGCAAGTATTAGTTCGGTCAGACATGATACCAGTCATGAATTAGATGAGATGTTTCATAAAATTTGTGGAGATAATTTTACTGATACAAAAGGTTTTACAAGAGCTTATTTAGGTGACATAAAAAATTCAACTATAAACATAAGAAAATACGGGAAAAAAGTAAAAAATGCAGATCACTACATCAACTATTTAATTCAAGGGAGTACATTTTATAAAGCAACTGAAGGAGGGAAAAAAGAAACTTTTGCTGAGATTTTTGCCATGTTAAATGGAGGAAGTGCTCAAGAAGAATTTTCCAAGGGAATGGATAAGCTATATAAACAAGTCTTTCCCAATACAGTTGCTTATGTTGAAAAACTGCTCGGGCTTTTAGGGAAGAGGTAAGCAAAAAGTGGCTGTTGGAATTTCAAATAATTTTGTGAATATTCAAGAAAAACCTGCTTTTTGCGGAACAAAAGCAATGAAGCAAGCAAATAAATGGAGAAGGTCTTTAAAGCATATTGATTTAATTCCTAATTCTCCTGTATCTGATGCTTTTGTGAAAGAAAAAGCTCAAGGGATTCATTCTATGGATTATATTGGGCAAAAGATTATAAAGGGACAAGAGACAAGGTTTGCACTTGCTCAAAAAGCATCACATATTTTTCCCGACTTAAAAGGAAATAGATGTCCTGGATGGCCGAAAGGAACTACTTGGGATAACCTTCGGGTTATTTACAGAGACGAAATTTTAGGTTTATTGGAAAAGCCTGTTAAAAGCAAAAAAGCAGATGTCGGCAACGTAACTGTTGAAGATATTAGACATGAAGTAGGTCATGAATTCCATAGGTATTTTAAAAAAGTTATAGGCATTGACTTTACTGAAACAGAAGGTTTTACAAAAGCTTATTTAAAAGATATTAAAAACTTACCTGAGAATATGAAAAAATATGGCAAAAAAGTCGAAAATGCAGATTATTATCTTGACTATATAATTCAAGGAAGTACTCCCCAAAAAGCTGATGATTATGCAAAAAAAGAAGCTTTTGCAGAAATTTATGCAGATTTAAACGGTGGAGGTTATCAAGAAAAATTTTCTAAAGGAATGGCAAAGTTGCATGAAAAAATATTTCCTAATACATATGCTTATGTTGAAAAACTGCTCGGGCTTTTAGGGAAGAGATAGAATTTGTTGAAATCGTGTTTTGATGGGTCTATAATTTTGCTGAGGAATGATAAAAAAATGACCAACAAAACACAAAATAAATTTGCATACTACCTCGGAAATCTAATGTACATAAACGTAACCAACTTATGCACAAATGAATGCGTGTTCTGCATAAAAAGCGCAACAGACAGCGTAGGCGGAGTAAATTTAGTTCTGGAAGAAGAAAATTTTTCCCACGAAGATATAATAAAAGAAATAAGAGAAACTTTTATTGATAACACAAAGGAAATCGTTTTTTGCGGGTATGGAGAGCCTTTAATCAAGCTTGATATAGTTAAAAACGTCGCAAAATTTATAAAAGAAAATTATCCTGATGTTCAACTTAGGGTAAATTCAAACGGGCAGGGGAATTTAATTCACAAAAGAAATATAGTTCCTGAATTAGTCGGGCTTATAGATAAAATTTCGATAAGCCTAAATGCAGAGAATGCAGAGCTGTATCAGGAGCTTTCAAAATCCAATTATGAAGCCGAAACAGTTTATCAGGCTGTGAAGGATTTTATTTCCGAGTGTGTTGAAAATGGTTTGGACACAACAGCAACAATAGTTACTGGTTTTGGCGACTATAAAATTGATGTCGAAAAATGCAAAAAAATAACAGAGGAATTAGGCGCGAAATTCAGGATTCGCGAGTGGTTACCGCAGGGATACAGTTAAAATGCGAAGCGGGAGTGTAAAACCGAAACGAAAACGATGAGTTTTCTTTGTAGGTTTGAACTCATTCTTACTAAAATCTTTATAAACATTTAACATTTTATTAGTTTACACAAACTTTTCAGCGTATTTTAATATTAATAACAGTACTATTTTAGAGAGGAAACGGAAAATGAGTAAAGAACTTGATGCGATAATGCAGCCTAAATCAATTGCAATAATTGGTGCGTCAACAAAAGAAGGCGCAGTCGGCAACGAAATTTTAAGTAATCTTATAAAATATGGATTTACCGGTGATTTATATCCTGTAAACCCTAAAGCAGAAGAAATTTGCGGTTTAAAAGTATATAAAAGCGTTCTTGATATTGCGGGCAGTATTGATATGGCGGTAATAATCATTCCTAAAGACTTTGTTCCTGCCGCAATTGATGAATGTGCAAAAAAAGGTGTTAAAGGGCTTGTAATTATATCCGCAGGCTACAAAGAAACCGGTGCTGAAGGATTAAAAGCCGAGCAGGAGTTGGCAGCTCAGGTTAAAAAATACGGAATGAAATTAGTCGGTCCAAACTGTCTTGGTGTTATAAACACAGATGAAAAAGTTAAATTAGATGCTACATTTGCAATGGCTTTACCTGTTGCCGGCAGAACAGCATTTATTTCTCAATCAGGAGCTTTAGGTGCGGCTATTTTAAACCTTCTAAAAGATTTAAAAGTAGGCTTAAGTCAGTTTGTTTCCAGCGGAAATTCCGCAGAATCTACGACTGAAACATTTTTAGAATATTGGAAAGATGAACCTAATACAGATCAAATTTTATTATATATGGAAACGATTTCCGATCCTGCAGAATTTAGCAGGCTTTCAAAAGAAGTTACAAAGAAAAAACCTGTAGTAGCAATAAAAGCAGGAAGATCGGCAGCAGGGGCATCCGCAGCTTCTTCTCATACAGGATCATTAGCAGGGGCTGACCTTGCAGCAGATGCTTTATTGAAACAAAGCGGCGTTATAAGAGTAACTTCCGTTCTTGAAATGTTTGAAGTTGCTCAGGCTTTTGAAAATTGCCCTATTCCGAAAGGAAAAAGGGTTGCGGTAGTTACAAATTCAGGCGGTCCCGGAATTATGGCTACTGACGCTATTTGCGAACTCGGCTTGGAAATGGCAACTATCTCCGATAAAACAAAAGAATACTTAAGAAGTTTCCTCCCTGCGGCAGCAAGCGTTAAAAACCCTATTGACATGATCGCAACAGCTCCGCTTGAGCATTATCCGAAAACGCTCGAAGCTGTTATCTCTGATGAGAATGTTGATGCGATTATGATGATTTCAGTTCCTTTCAAAAATGTTGTTCCGCTTGAAATAGCTCAAATCATTATGGACGTTAAAACTAAACATCCTGAAAAACCTATTCTTTGCGTAATGATGACTCCAAGCGATTTCTTTAATGAGCTTAGCAACATTAAAACAAATATTCCTTTCTATCAATATCCTGAATCAGCGGCAAATGCTATTGCTAAACTTTATCAACAGCGCGTATGGATGGAAAGACCGGAAGGTAAAACACCTAATTTTACCGTAAATAAAGACAAAGCAAAAGAAATAATCTTAAAATCTCTTAAAGAAGGTAGAGGACAGCTTACGACTTTAGAGTCAATCGATGTTCTTGATGCTTACGGAATCAGAACTTGCAAATATGCTTTTGCCTCAAATGTTAACGAAGCAGCTAACGAAGCTAATAAAATTGGTTATCCTGTTGTAATGAAAATTACATCAACAAAAATTTCCCACAAAACTGAAGTTGGCGGTGTAATTGTTGGAATTACAAGCGAAGAAAACCTTAGAGAAGAATATGATGCGCTTATTAAAAGGCTGGAAGCCAGAAATATTGCACAAGACCTCGATGGCGTAATTGTTCAGGAAATGGTGAAAGGAAACCGTGAAATGGTTTGCGGTGTTGCAACTGACCCGCAATACGGACACTTAATGATGTTCGGTCTTGGCGGTATCTTTGTTGAAACCCTTAAAGACGTCGCTTTCAGAGTAAATCCTCTTACTGACATTGATGTAAAAGAAATGGTTCAGTCAGTAAAAGCTTATAAAATTTTAAAAGGAGCAAGAGGAGAAGGTTCTGCGAATATCGACCAGATAGAAGAAACTCTTTTAAGACTTTCTCAACTTGTAACCGATTTCAGCTTCATTAAAGAACTCGATATTAACCCTCTGAAAATTTCCGACAAAACAGCGGAAGGCGTTGCTGTTGACGGACGTATCGAAGTTAATATGGAAGAAGCGAAGAAAGCACTCGGACTTGGTTGCGGCTGTGGCTGCGGTTGTTCATAAAGATATTTTAACAAAAAAAGAATGCACCTTTACAAAGGGGCATTCTTTTTTTAGGGGGTTCGGGGGCTTTTAGCCCCTGACTGTGTCGACCCTTTGTTAAACAGCCACATTTTCTTCTTGAAGAGCCACACCTGCTATCTGAGTGTCAAGCACAGCAAGCTTTTTTAAAGGACCTTTCCCTGCTTTTTCAATAAGTTTAGGAGCTTGCTCATTTGCAGCAGCAATAATTTGTTTGATTTCCTGATAAACAGCTTCGCTGTTTTCCACATATAAAACCAGAGGAGGGCCTACTATTTTTAAAAAAATAAGGACAGGTTTTCTTGTTTTAACTTGTGGTGCAGGGGCTGGGGTATACTGATTCATTTTTATTCTCCTATTAATAGAAAGTCACGCTACCATATTATACATGACAGCGTGAAAAAACATGTGAGGTGGTTGTTGTTGTGGACACAATTTTATAATATTGTTTTAAATTTGAATTTTCATCCACTATAAAAATGAAAAATTTCTTACATACAAAAGGAGAAAAGGCTCCTTTTGTAAAAGGAGCCTTTTTATATTCAAATGATTTTATAATTAACCTAAGGTTTTGAAGCCTTTTTCGATTGATTTGTCGATAACTTTTCTAACAGCATCGAGTTCGGTTTCTACGATTTTGTTTTGAGTTTGAAGATCTTTTTCTCTAAGTTCTAATTCTTTATC
>Ga0209417_1002579_pt1 | contig 27182 bp, 25 predicted proteins | sample RifGroF2_FD_184002 | JGI IMG/M metagenome (GOLD analysis project Ga0209417, IMG submission 184002) | Groundwater microbial communities from Rifle, Colorado, USA - Groundwater F2 (SPAdes) (version 2) | ecosystem: Environmental > Aquatic > Deep subsurface > Groundwater | place: Rifle, Colorado... | reverse complement strand
AAGTAAAAAAACTATTGTAAAAAATAATTCTTAAAATATGCACCTATTTATTGACTATCAAAAGAACTTCATATTATATTTAGATACTCGCTGAGTTCAGCAATCATCAAGACTCAAGGGGAAACCTTCTAGGTTATAAAATTATCTTCTGGAAAATTAGAAACTCTTGTATTCATAATGAATATAAAGGGATATGTTGTGTTTTTATTTTAGTCATTAGGAGAAACATTCGGGTATGTTCGAAAAAATTAAGAAAAGAGATGGAAGTATCGTTAATTTTGAGGCGGATCGTGTTATTGACGCTATTTCCAAAGCAGGTACAGCAACAAAAGAATTTGATAAAAATACCGCTCAAAACCTTGCGCTAAAAGCCCTTGATTTTGCCAGAAAAATAATGGGCAACGAAATTCCATCAGTTGAAGAGGTTCAGGATATTGTAGAACAGACCCTGATGAGCTCTCCTTATTACAAAACAGCAAAAGCATACACTATTTACAGGGACCAGCACTCAAAATTAAGAGAACTTGTAAATAACGATAAAATAGACATTGTTGACCAGTACCTCGATAAACTTGACTGGAAAGTAAATGAAAACAGCAATATGACCTTTTCTTTGCAAGGGTTAAACAACTACATTTCATCAGAAATAAGCAAAAACTACTGGCTAAATAAAATTTACCCACAGGAAATAAGAGATGCGCATTCAAACGGTGATTTCCATATCCACGACCTGAATATTCTTTCTGTGTACTGCGTTGGGTGGGATTTACAGGATTTACTGCTTACCGGCTTCAGGGGAGCCCCTGGAAAAGTTGAAAGCAAGCCGCCAAAACATTTTAGAAGCGCACTTGGCCAGATGGTAAACTTCCTTTTCACATTACAGGGCGAATCCGCAGGCGCACAGGCATTTTCAAACGTTGATACCCTGCTTGCTCCTTTTATTAAATATGACAAATTAACTTATAATGAAGTAAAGCAGGCGCTTCAGGAGTTTATATTTAACCTGAACGTACCTACAAGAATAGGTTTTCAGACACCATTCACCAACATCACGCTGGATTTACTGGTTCCTAACTTTATGGAAAAGCAAAACGTAATTATCGGCGGCGAATTAATGGAAGAAACATACGGCGACTTCCAGAACGAAGTAAATGTATTTAATAAAGCTTTGCTGGAAGTATTCCAGGAAGGCGACGCCAAGGGAAGAGTTTTCACATTCCCGATTCCTACCTATAACATAACCAAAGACTTTGACTGGGACAATCAAAACCTTGAAGGATTATGGGACATAACAGCAAAATACGGTATCCCATACTTTTCAAACTTTGTAAACTCAAATATGAAGCCTGAAGACACCAGATCAATGTGCTGTAGGCTCAGAATTGACAACAGGGAGCTGGAAAATAGAGGAGGAGGACTTTTTGGGTCTAACCCGTTAACCGGGTCAATCGGGGTGGTAACAATTAACCTCGCAAGAATAGGGCACCTTGCAAACAGCGAAGCAGAATTCCTGCAACGTGTCGGGCGTCTTATGGACATTGCAAAAAACAGCCTTGAAACCAAGCGTAAAATCCTGGAAAGGCTCACTGACAAAGACCTTTATCCTTATGCCAAGTTTTATCTTAGAAATATCAAACAAAGATATGATAACTACTGGCAAAACCATTTTTCCACCATCGGCATATGCGGCATGAATGAAGCATGCCTGAATATGTTCGGTGAGAATATTGGAACTGATAATTCCAGGGAATTTACCCTGAAAGTACTCGACTTTATGCGCGGTAAGCTTGAGGAATTCCAAAAAGAAACCGGCAGGAACTTTAACCTCGAAGCAACTCCGGCTGAAAGCGTGTCATACCGCTTTGCAAAAATGGATAAAGAAAGTTATCCGGCATGCAGATGCGCTAATGAGGTGGAGTTCAGAAAAGGTGCAGAGCCATTCTATACTAATTCCACGCAATTGCCGGCAATGTATACTGATGATGTGTTTGAAATCTTGGATTCGCAGGATGCTATTCAGGTTAAATACACAGGCGGTACTGTTTTACACATCTTTGTAGGTGAAAAAATCGAATCCACCGAAGGAATAAAACAATTAGTCAGAAAAATATGTAATAATTACCACTTACCATACTTTACAATCTCGCCAACATTCAGTATTTGCCCGTCTCACGGCTACGTAGCAGGTGAGCACGCAAAGTGTCCTGAATGTGCAGAGAATTGTGAAGTTTATTCAAGGGTTGTAGGCTATTTAAGGCCTGTTAACCAGTGGAACAAAGGCAAGCAGGAGGAGTTTAAAGTCAGGAAGACCTTTAAACTTGAGGAATTGGAACAGTACCTGCCACAGCCTGTATAAAGTATTGTTGGAGGAGGATTGGATCAGGGCGGGCTATGCCCGCCCTTTTAATCTCACAATTATAAACAAACTGTAAACTTTATTTACTTTAAACTTAAAACAAATTAGTATAATAAACGATAGCAAAACTATTAAAGAAATTTGAAATAAATGAATTCAAATCAAGAAAATCAAATTGAAAATGTTTATTACATAATGCCAGTATGGAAATTAGCTTTATATTGTGTTTTGACACTTAATTTATACCAATTTTATTGGTTTTATAAAAGCTGGAAATTTGTAAAGTATCATAAACCAAGTAAAATAATAAATCCTGTTATTATGTCTTTGTTATCAGGCGGCCCTATTTTGATAGTAATTTTGCCTTTTATCTTATTTCAAAAAATATACTCTATTATAAAGATACAATCAAAAATAAAAAATATTATAATGGCAATAGTCTTAACATTAGTATTTGCAGTGACAGATTCATTTAAATATGAAAAAAATATTTATATGTGGATAGCATTTTTTACTTTTATACCTTTACTTATAATTCAACATGATATAAATATTTTCCACCAGAAAGGAGTTTATAAGGAAAAATAAATGAATCCAAATCAAGAAAATCAAATTGAAAGTAGTTATTACATAATACCAGTATGGAAATTGGCTTTGTATTGCATTTTGACACTTGGTTTATATGAATTTTATTGGTTTTACAAAAGTTGGAAATTTGTTAAAGAGTATAAACAAAGTAAAATAATACGTCCTGTTATTCTGTCATTAGTTCATAATTTTTCAATTTTAATACTAATTTTGTCTTTTATTTTATTTAAAGAAATCTATTCAATTATAAAAATACAGTCAAAAATAAAAACTATTATAACAGCGATAGTATTAGCGTTTCTATACGCAATGATTGAGTCATTTAAATGGGAAAAAGATATTTTTATGTGGGTAGAAATTTTTACATTTTTACCTCTACTCATAGTTCAACATGATATAAATATTTATCATCAGAAAGGAGTAAATAATGACTAAACCTGAAAATAGTCCACAAAATAATGATTTAAAAAATGAAATACTTAGGGAAGCTATTCCTAATGCCCTGCATAATACTGGGGTAATCACAACCCAGGAAACTGTTGATTACATAGAAAAAGGAATAATAAGCAAAAATTTAGCGGAAAAGGGCTTTGTAGCTGGTAGGACATTTAAAAGTTTAGGGATACTTGGAGAAAGAGTTAATCGACTTTTAACCATAAAAGATTTTTTGGATGCTAGAAAAGAGAAAGGGCTGGCATACGCAATCCAAAAAGAAGCCGTGGGGGCAGCTTTAGCTAAAGTATTCCCTCCTCTTGGTATCATTTGGACACAAACATACGATAAGTGGTCAAAGGCTTTACCGGGAATTGCAAAAGAAATAGGGTCTTTTAGCTCTGGAACAACTGTTGGCAGGGGCGGAGTTTTAATAAATAAAGAAAGTGGCACACTTATAATGCCTGCTGGCAATAACCCCAACGCCCCAACTCCCTCATTAGCTGATGACCCGTACGAAAAAGAAATAAAAGAATGGGGAGAACGGCAAAAAGACCCTAACATGACTGAAAGCCAACAGTCAGAATACTTAAAACACGACCCTCAAGCAACTCGAATGAACTATGACCCTTCAATGATGACCGAAGGTCAGCAAGCGCAATACCTAAAAGACCATTTTAATGACCCTAATATGACCGAAGACGAGCAATTTGAAAAATTAAAAAAAGTATTCGGAACAATCAACGAAGGAAGACAAACACGTGAAGCTCTGGAAAACTTTATTACTAGAAGAGAAGGAAAAGTCACAGGTGAAATAATTTCAAATGCTGCTAGTTTTTACAACCCTACGGTTCAGGAATTTATAGAGAAGTGGCCTAACGTAAAAGGAGTAATTGCTTCCTATGAACAACGTATCTGGGGGAAGAAAGATGACGGACTTATGCCAAAGCAACAAGGAATAACAGGCATTGCATCTCAGCCATTTAATCGTCAACAGTCCTTCAGCACACCGAATGCTAAGGCTATAGATAAAGTCCTTTATGGAAGTGTTCGATTAGCTGAAGATTATGCTATTGGATATGCAAGAGGAACTGTTAAAGATAAATTATATGGCAAAGATTTGAAAAAATTAGATGGAAAATATCAAAAATACAAAGGCTATTATGACGCAGGTACTACAGCAATGAAAACTTTAGCGCCTAACAAATGGAAAGCGGCTTCTACGGCAGTAAGAACTTTTGCAAATGCAGCATGGCAATCTATTGCTAAAACTGCTTTTGGACAAGCAATAGGAAGTGCTGTAACTTGGGCAGGAGCTCAATTAGCAGCTATGTGGGGAGCAATAACTTCGATTCCAGTTATAGGAGGAGCAATAGCAGCTGCTGGAGCAGCTGTTTCCTGGGCAGTTGGTGTTGCAATTGGATTCCTTTTCGCATGGTAACAGATTATTGTTTTAAAGCAACAATGATGCGTAATAGCGCACCAGCAAACCCATCACAAAAGAAGGAGAAACAAATACATTGATAATAGGCGGATTTCAAAAATTTTCTTTACTCGACTACCCGGGCAAGATTTCTTCCATAATCTTCACCCAGGGCTGTAACTTTAACTGCGTGTACTGCCACAACAAAGACCTCATCCGCCCTAAATCCCACAACAACATCATCACCCCCGCAGAAATCCTCGCCTTCCTCAAAGAAAGAAAAGGTAAAATAGATGCAGTAACCATAACCGGCGGAGAACCCACCTTACAGCCGGATTTGATCGACTTTATGAAAAAAATAAAAAAACTTGGTCTGCTTATAAAACTCGACACCAACGGCTCACGGCCTGATGTATTAAGAAAAGTCCTTGCAGCAAAAGTTGTTGACTACATTGCAATGGACGTAAAAGCACCGCTGGAAAAATATTCTCTGGTTGCAAACGTGTCTGTTGACTGTAAAAAAATAGAAGAAAGCATACATATTATTAAAAACTCAGGCATAAGACACGAATTCCGTACAACAGTGCCGGAATCCATACTGACAGCGGGGGATTTAACAGAAATAAAAAATCTCGCACCGGACAGGGAAATAAAATTTCAAAAATGCAACGAGGAATTTTTAATCCCCGTGGTATAAAATGTTACTATGCAAAAAATCTTTAAAAATTCTGAATCCTGGCCAGCATTCTGGTTCATTTTCCCGGCGTTTCTAGGCACACTTATTTTCATAATAATCCCGGTTGTTATGAGCTTTGGGCTTGGGTTTACAGAATGGAACCTGATTAGTAAACCAGCGTTTGTTGGATTTAAGAACTATGCGGATTTGATTTATGACCCGCAATTCTACCACGTGCTGTGGAATACGTTTTATTATGCTTTTGCAACAGCCTTTTTCAGCATATTAATCCCTTTAGTACTTGCTTATGCGCTGGATAGCAAGATTAAAGGCTCTGCATTATACAAAAGTGCTTATTTTATCCCGTATGTAACGCCGATGATAGTTATTGCAATTGTTTGGACGTGGATTTTTGATCCGAATTATGGCATATTAAACTGGGCATTGGGCATAGGAGATTCTATAAAATGGCTGTATGATGAGAAATTCGCCATGCCAGCTTTGATAATAGTCAGTGTGTGGAAAAACATCGGGTATAATATGATAATTTTCCTGGCTGGCCTGCAAACCATCTCGCCATCAGTGTATGAGGCCAGCGAGCTGGACGCTGCAACCGGAATTAAGCGATTCTTTTATGTAACCCTGCCGCTGCTAACTCCTACATTATTTTTTGTGTCAATAATGACTGTTATAAACTCTTTTCAGGTATTTGACCTCATATATTTAATGACAGACGGCGGGCCTGAGAATTCAACTATGGTAATGGTTTACTGGGTGTTTAAGCAGGCGTTTGAATACTTCAACATTGGCAAAGCATCTGCCATTGCGTATGTTTTGTTTGTCATTATACTTGGATTAACCTTAATTCAGTGGATTACGAGGAAAAAGTGGGTATTAAACGAGTAACTGCATATTTATTATTAACAATCGGAGCAGCTTCAATGCTGGTGCCGTTTGCATGGATGCTGTTAATCTCTTTAATGACCCAGCAGCAGATATTTTCCTGGCCGCCTGAGTTAATCCCTTCTCCTGTGTATGTTAAAAACTACTTTGATGTCACAAAAGCCATACCAGTAGCAACTTACTTTTTTAACAGTGCATTTATTGCGGTTTTAACAACAGTGGGACAGCTTATTATTGCCTCAATGGCAGGGTATGCCTTTGCTAGGCTCGAATTTAAATACAGGGAGCCTTTATTTTTGCTGTTTTTAGCAACTACAATGATTCCGCCACAGGTCAATATTGTGCCTTTATTCTTTATTATGCGAGAACTGCACTGGATAGACACGTTCCAGGCGTTGATTGTACCGGGATTATTTGGTGGGTTTGGAATATTCCTTATGCGGCAGTGGTTTAAAACCCTGCCAAAAGAGCTGGAAGATGCTGCCAAAATCGACGGTTGCAACCCTTTTCAGGCATATTTCAGGGTTGCTTTGCCGCTTGCCTTGCCTGCGCTTGCTACGCTAGGCATTTTCACCTTTATCATGACCTGGAACAGCTTCATGTGGCCGCTGATTGTGACCAATTCTGAGGCCATGAGGACATTGCCTGTTGGCCTTGCTATATTCAAGGGAAGCTTCAGGGAAACAACAGAATGGGGACAGCTTATGGCATGTGCTGTTATTTCCGTTATTCCTGTTATTGGAGTGTTTTTATTAGGACAAAAATACTTTATTAAAGGAATTATGATGGGCGGGGTGAAGGAATAGACAACTACTCTTTTTCAACAACTTTATTCAGGCTTCTTGGCTTATCCACATTCCTTCCAAGCAGCATTGCAGTCTTATAGGTGAGCAATTGCAACATAACAGCCGTTATAAACGACGCAATAATCTCGTTTTCTTCGCCATGCCGAAGTTCTATCATTATGGGATTTCTTTTTTTCTTTATTTCCTCTGTATTTTTTATAGCAAGGGGATAATTTTCCGCATCATCAAAACACCTTGTTAAAATAGATATAACCGGAAAATTTTCATCCAATACAGCTACATGCCCGTGCAAGAACTCACCTGTCGGATAACCAGTGGCGTTTATATAGCTTGTTTCTTTTATTTTTAAAGCTCCTTCTTCTGCAAATGCCCAATTTTGGCCTCTGCCGAGAATTATCAGATTTTTAAAATCCTTTATTTGTTCGGCTATACTGTCTAATTCAGAGCAATTTTCAATAAAGGAGGCGATTTTTTCAGGTACCTTCCATAAATCCTGCTCCTGCTTTCCTGCAAGATGAAGCCCCAGTAAATATAGACACATTAGCTGGCAGATAAAGGATTTTGTGGCAGGGATGCTGGTTTCCTCTCCTGCATAAGCCAGCATGCCGATATCTGTTGATTTATATATTGTGGAATTTTCATTATTCGTTATTGCAAAAGTTGCAATGCCCTTATCCTTAGCCTTTTTCAACGCTGATAAAACGTCTGCTGTTTCCCCAGACTGTGATAAAGGAATAAACAGATCATTTTGCGTCATTGCAACACTTCTGTGGGCGAATTCACTTGCATAGTCAACTATAACAGGCATATTAGCCATCTTTTCAATAAAATACCTTGCTATATTTGCTGCGTTTCTTGAAGAGCCGCTTGCTGCTATGTAGATTTTACTTATGTCCTTTTTTAATGTTATTTGTGTGTTTTTTAGCAGTGTTTCAAGCGCAGCAGGTGTTTCTTTTATATCTTTCAGCATTTTAATAATTCCTTACAAAATAAATATCAATTAATATAGCAATTTTTTGAATCCATATTTTTTTAATTATATAGGTGAAATTTTATTATATAAAGCAGTAGCAGGAGAAAATGCATGTCGAGTTCGTACCAGAAAATTTTAAAGAAAATTATTGACACGGAAAAAAGATTAAAACCCAATAAACAAGATATTTCTGCCCTTATGGATTATGAAATAAATGAAAGAAACGCATTATTATATCAGAATGAAGGGCAAAATGAAGATATTATTGAAGAATATAAAAATTTGAAAGATAATATTAGCGCAGCCAGCATGAATAATGTGCATCTGGCTTATCAGCCAATTAAAGTAAAACCCAGGAGATGGTCACACCAGGACTTTTAAAAAGTATTTATATCCACGTTCCTTTTTGCAAAAGCAAATGCAGTTACTGTAATTTCATATCTTTTGCCGGAAAGGAAAATTTGGTTGAAAAATACTTTAAAGCACTGGAACAGGAAATCACCTGTAACTTAAGTGGCTTAAAAACTAAGTTCAGTACCCTATATATCGGAGGCGGCACGCCTTCAATTATAGACAGCGCTTACTATGAAAAACTTTTATCATTAATAAACATGCGTAATGACGCTGAAATAACCATTGAAGTTAATCCCGGCACAGTAGATGGTGAATACCTAAAAAAGCTAAAAGAAATCGGCTTTAACAGGTTAAGTATAGGAGTACAATGCCTTGATAACAGTATTTTAAAAACATTAAACAGGCTCCATACCGTTGAGAATACCATAAATACTGTTAAAGCAGCTAAGGAATCAGGATTTAACAATATCAACATTGATTTAATTTATGGGTTACCCGGACAAACACTTTCAGGCTGGCAGAAAATGCTCTGTCAGGCAATTGAGCTGGACGTGCAGCATATTTCTGCTTATGGGTTAAAAATTGAGGAGGGAACTAAATTCTACCGCAACCCACCTCAAAACCTGCCTGATGAAGATGAAGTTGTTCAAATGTATTTGAAAACAATTGAGATCTTGGAACAGAATGATTTTAAACACTATGAAATAAGCAATTTTTCAAAACCCGGCTATGAATCCAGACATAACCTTACTTACTGGAACAATGAGGAGTATTTTGGATTTGGCTTAAGCGCGCATGGTTATGTTGATGGAGTAAGGTATTCAAATAATCAAAACCTCGAAAAATACATAATTAATCCTTTAAAAAAAGAAAGTGAAAAGCTGTTAAGCGAAGCAGAAAGGAATGAAGAAGCTATATTTTTAGGCTTAAGGCTGAGAAAAGGCATCGATATATCCGAATCTTTTTATAAAAGATTCGGATATATAATTGAAAAATATTCATCTTTAGGGCTGATGAGTATGGAAAATAATGTTCTTACACTCACGCCGGAGGGCATACTTTTAAGCAATAATATTCTGGCAGAGTTTATTGAGGAATAGCATTCACTTTAATAATGTTATAAAATACTTATATGAACAATAAATGTAAAATAGCCTTTAATACAAAATTTGTCAGCAGCTTAACAGGTGCTTCTGTTAGTCAGCTAAATAGCTGGGACAAGAGCGGACTTGTAAAACCGTCAATTGTCCAATCAGAAGGCAGAGGGTCCATTAGGCTGTACTCTTTTGAAGATATTATAGAAGTAAAAACAATAATCTATTTAAGACAAACAAAAGTTTCCATGAAAAAAATAAAAACTGCAATTGAATATTTAAAAAAAGAGTTAAAGTATAATAGGCCTTTAAAAGAAGCAAAGCTTATTTCAAATGGAGAAGATATCCTATTTACTTATGAAGATGTAAACAAGGTAATGAAGCACTGGATAGCCGCAAATAAATACGGTCAATTAGTCTTTGAATTTGTTGTTCCTTTGGAATTTTTAGTTGACGATATACAAAATAAAATAATTAAATATGAAAAAAGACTTAATAAAAGTGAAGAAGAATATAAAAAAGGCAATACGGTTTCGCTGGATTCGGTAAAGGAAAAATATTTTGGAATATCAGGTAAGGTTTCTAAACGAAGCAGAAAAAGATCTTGAAAATCTTTGTAAAGCCGGAATAAATTTAAAACCTTTAGAAAGATACTTCTCAAGGCTTCAAAATAATCCCTACCTGATTTCAAAATCCAAAAAAGGAGATTTGGGAGACTGTAGAGCTGTGGAGTGGGGAGCAGGATATCGTTTAATATTTAAAATATTAGAAAATGATAAAATAGTATTAATTTTAGCAATTGATAAACACGATGACGCTTATAAAAAAGCTAAAAAAAGAAATAAATAAAACATATGAAAAAAGTAGCAATACATACCCTCGGATGCAGGTCCAACCAGCTTGAATCCTCCATAATAACTGATAAGTTCATCGAGATTGGATGGCAAGTGGTTAATTTCAGCGAGACGGCAGATATTTATATAATTAATACCTGCACAGTCACAGCAAAAAGCGATAATACATCAAGGTATTTTATAAGAAAAGCTAAAAACACTAATCCAGAAGCAAAAATAATTGTTACAGGCTGCTATGCACAGATTAAAGCTGAAGAAGTAGCCAGCATTGAAGGCGTAGATCTGGTTCTGGGAAATACTGAAAAAATAAATATTATTGAAAACATCAACAAAGAAAAAATACTTGTGTCTGACATAATGAAAGAGGAAAAATTCCGGGATAAAACAGTTTTCTCAGCTTCCGGCAGGGTAAGAGCAACCATTAAAATACAGGATGGCTGTAATTTCAGGTGTTCATACTGCATTGTTCCTTATGCAAGAGGAAAAAGCAGAAGCAATGAGCCGGATAAAGTTCTTAACCAGATTAAAGAAATAAGAGACAGAGGTTTTCAGGAAGTGGTACTTTCAGGGATACACCTCGGCCAGTGGGGACTGGATTTACAGCCAAAAGCCAGCCTTGCAGAATTATTACAGGAAATAGAAAAAATCCAAACCTTAAAATTTTTCAGATTAAGCTCAATTGATCCTATGGAATTTACTGATGAGCTTATAAACACACTGGTTAATTCAGAAAAATTCTGCCGTCATTTACATATATCACTGCAAAGCGGGAATAATAAAATCCTAAAGGCAATGAAGCGGCGTTATACAGTAGAACAATACACTGATTTAATTAATACACTGGTTGAAAAAATTCCTCTTATAAATATAGGCAGCGACATAATAGTGGGATTTCCCGAAGAAACCAATGAGGATTTTGAAGATACTTACCAGAACCTTGAAAAACTGCCAATAGGATACATTCATGTATTTTCCTATTCCCAAAGGAAAGGTACTCCTGCTGCTTCAATGCTTCCACAGGTGCCACAGGAAGTTAAAAAACAAAGAAATGCCAGATTACAGAAACTCGTTGAAGCTAAAAAGCTTGATTTTAGAAAAAAATTAATAGGGCATGATTTTGAAATCATAGTGGAAAATACTCGTGATAAAAAAACAGGCTTTTTAAAGGGAATTACAGACAATTTTGTTTCTGTACTTGTAGATGGAAGTAACAAATACAAGAATAAACTTGTAAGAGTCAGGATAAACTCTCTAGAGGATGCAGCAGAAATTTTAAAACCCTAAAATGGTAATTACATGTATTTATCGGGGAGATTTTATGCAGATAACCGGAATTTCAGAAAACCTATCAACAGCAATTACTTTTTTAGAAGAGATTTTAAATAATAAGGATGGAGAAGCTGTTATAGAAAACATAAAAAATTACAAAAAAACAAAAAATCAGGAAGAGTTTGAGCTGATTTAACATTTTTTGTTTATTAATAGTTTTAACTTTAGCCTCAATAACTCTCTTATTACCTGTTCATTCAATGGAAATAAACAGACCTTTACTCTTTTCAAGTGAAACAACGCCCGCCTTTTAATAATTTTAACTATGTATTATTTATTATACACCTGTTTTATAAAAATTTAAATGTCTAGTTTACTTTTAATAAGAATTGTAACAGAGTTACCAATGCCATTATCACTTTAAATAATTTGCTATCTCTTCCATCTTCATACATCTGGACCCTTTAAGCAACACAACTGTATCTTTTTCAAGGTAATTTTGCAGGAACTCTGCTGCTTCTGCATTGTTTGAAAATGACCTCTTATTTATAGCTTCTCCTGCTGTTTCTGCAATAAGTTCAGCTTTTTGCCCCACGGTTATTAAGGAATGTACAGATTTTTCAGCAATAAATTGTCCTACTTTCCTGTGCATTTGTTCTTCGAACTCTCCTAATTCTGCCATATCTCCCAATACCAATACGACTTTGGAATTTTTATAAACGCTTATCACAGAATCGATTGAAGCCATAACAGAGTCAGGATTTGCGTTATAGCAATCTACTACAAATTTGATATTATTATTTGTATCAATTACCGTTCCTCTTTCTCCAACAGGAATGTAATTTAACAGCCCCTTTTTTAAATTTTCATAAGAAATTCCAGCCAGTTTACCTATTTCTATTGCTGCAATAGAATTAACAACATTGTATTTTCCTACAACAGGAATTATATACTGTTCATTTTCATAAACAAATTCCGTTGAATCTTCTTTTTCACTAATAATTTCATACTCTTTTCCGTAAAAAATCTTTTTTGCCTGCCAGTTACAATATTTTTTTGTTAATTCATCATCAAAAGCAAGCAAAGTACCCTTATCTTTCAAATAAGAAGTTATTTCATACTTGGCTTTTGCAATATTTTCAACACTTCCGAGCCTACCTATATGCGATGTGCCAATATTTGTAATAACTGCAATATCTGGTTCAGAATATTTAGATAATAATTCAATTTCACCCAGTCCACGCATGCCCATTTCTATTACTGCATATTCACAGGATTCCGGCATGGAAAAAAGGGTCTGGCAAAGCCCTACTTCATTATTATGGTTTAAAGCAGATTTATGCGTTATAAAAGATGTTGATAACACTGAGGAAATAAACTCTTTTGTAGAAGTTTTGCCTGAGCTGCCTGTTATTGCAACAACAACAGGGTTAATTTTTTTTCTTACATAATTAGCTGCTTTAAGATAAGCACTAAGCGTATCATCAACAGAAATAACAAATTCAACGGCTTTAGAAGAGGGTTTATGTTCTTTATCAATAAAATACGCTTTACAGCCCTGGTTAATTGCTTCATCTATATAATCATGCCCGTCAAAATTTGCTCCTTTTAAAGGCAGGAATATATTTTCAGTTGTTATGGATCTTGTATCAGTAGAAATAGAAAACTTTTCATCCAGGTTTTCGCCTTTAATTAGCTTACCCTGCGTTACTTCCAACAATTCTTTTATAGATAATTTCACTTTTTTAAAAAACTCCAATAATAATTATTTTAATAATAATCTAAATCCTGTATAATGATTATCTAAAATTATTTTTTTAAATTGTTGCTTAAATTATGAAGTTTTGTGATAGAATACTTAGTAAATCTTAATAAAGTGTATAATAACTAAAAACAATTTATTTTTAAAAAAACAATTTACGCTATGCTCTCTCAAAAAAGGGGATAAAAAAATATATGACAAAAAACAATGAACCTCAACTCGAAATCCAGGACAACGAACGAATCCTTGTAGTTGATGATGAAACAAGCATTAGAAGAATCCTGGAAACCAGACTGAAAATGGCAGGTTATGAAGTAATAACAGCAGCAGATGGCGAAGAAGCCCTCGATGCTTTTCAAAAGGAAAATCCAGATCTTGTAGTCCTGGACGTTATGATGCCCAAGTTGGACGGTTATGGAGTCACAAGAGAAATCAGAAAGACAGCAGATACCCCTATTATTATATTAACAGCGCTGGGAGATGTTTCTGAGAGAATTACGGGTCTTGAACTGGGTGCTGATGATTATGTAATAAAACCATTCAGCCCGAAGGAACTTGAATCAAGAGTTAAGGCTGTTTTAAGACGGGTAAATCAAAAAACAGATCCAAAAGGTGGAAAAGTTACAAAAAATGTTATTACAACCGGCAACCTTAGAATAGACACAAGCAGAAGACAGGTATTCAGGAAAAACGAGCGCATTAGGCTCACAGGTATGGAATTTAGCCTGCTAGAATTACTTGTAAGTAATTCAGGCCAGCCATTCTCAAGAAATGAAATTCTTCAGTATGTGTGGTCTTATCCTGCTGATCATAGAATTGACACAAGAGTTGTGGATGTTCACATAAGCAGGCTGCGATCAAAACTTGAAGTTGATCCTGCAAATCCTGAACTTATCCTGACAGCACGCGGAATGGGATACATGTTCCAGAGGATAATCTAAAGCACAGTTAAAATGTTTTTGTTTATTAGTTTTGAGAGGGCTGGCTGCGCCAGCCCTCTCAAAAGTTATGTAGGGGCAGCGAAGCTGCCCCTACATAACAAGAAAAAATATAAATTTTTCAGAGAATTGTAAACATATTTTAAGCTATACCTTACTTTTTGTTTATTTACATAAAAATAGGGTATAAATAGAATATATATAAAAATATATGTATTGTTGCACATTTTAAAAAACCAAATAGTTACATGGAGTGGTGCAAATGTCGATAGCCAGGGATGACATCGGTTATCTAAATGCGCTGGATGCATTAGAAACCTCCTTTATTAAAACTGGAACCATTGAAAAAAAAGAACATAAAGAAGAAGTATCAGGCAAAGATAATACCGAGCCTGAAATTAATGATGTTTATGAAAAAAATTCTAATATTCCACCTAAAGATAAAGAAATTGAAAAAGTTCAGGAAGATTATAAAGAACTTGAAATAAAAAATAATAACCTAAAAAAAATCAATGCTGATCTGGAGCAAATCCATAAAATAATAAATAATAATGAGCAGGAAGATAATAAAGAAACCCAAAATCCTGATTATACGGAAAAAAGAGAACAGGCTCTTTCCAGAATTCAGGAATTAATGTCAAAAGTAAATGAAAAACAAGCACAAATAGCACAGCTGCAACAGGAAATCCAAAGCACAGTAAGCAGCCTTGTAGAATTAAATATTGGGGAAAACGTTGATTCTGTTGAAGCAGAAATAAAACACGCAGAAGAATTAAAACAGGATATAATTAAAGACATTAAGGAAAATCCTGAAACTGTAAAAAAACTCGAGATAAAAAACATTGATAAAGATTTGCTTCTTGCATTGCTGAGCCTGCATAAATAAAAATTAAGGAAATTAAAAGGAATTAAGAGGAATTAGGAGAACAAAATGCCCATTGACGGCGTATCATTTTCAAACTCAGGATTTAACATTACAAACCCCACTGAAGTGAATGTTCTGTTGGAAACTGCTGCTGCCAAAGAAGCTGAAAAAAAAATAAAAGCAACTGATAAATCAGATAAAACCAAAGGGGATTCAGAAGAAAATGAAGACAGGGAAGGAGATTTACAGGGTAGGGATACGCAAGGAGAAACTGACAGTGAGGAAGACCCTAAAAATTTAAAAGATATAACTGAAAAAAATAAAAAATTCAAAGTTAAATTTAATCCCGCAACCCAGATGGTGGAAATGCAGGATGCTAATACCGGAGCAGTTATTGAGACCATTACTCCTGAAGATTTAATTAAAGTTTTATCGAAATCTAAAGCCTTCTCGGGGGTTTTTGTTGACAGAAAAATATAAGAAAGTGTTAAATATATAATTATGAATCCATATTTAAAACAATATCAACAATCACAAATCCAAACTGCATCGCCTGAAAAAATTCTGATAATGCTTTATGATGGGGCTATACAGTTTTTAAACAAGGCTTTAAAAGCCGTTGACGACAATGATATTCAGGAATCTCACAACAATATTATCGGGGCTCAGCGCATTATTTCTGAATTTATGAATACCCTGGACGTGGAAGCAGGCGGAGATGTTTGTAAAAACTTATACAGCCTATATGAATACCTGCATTACAGACTTGTTCAGGCAAATATCCAGAAAAACAAAGTAATGCTTGAAGAAGTAATGCATCATCTTAAAGAACTTAAAGAAACCTGGGAAGAAGCTATAAGAATCGCCAGTAAAGAAAAAGACTCATCTGATGTTGACCTGAAAGCAGACACAGAAGATATTGAAGAAGATGATGACGATGAAGATGAAGAAAACGAAGATGACGGCTTTGTCGGATAAATTATTAAAAATTAACCTTGAAATAAATTCAATTTTAAAATCATCAGATAAAGAACTTGATGAAAATTTTGGAAAGCTGCTGGATGAAAAAAATTCTTTAATTGAAGAGTTAAAAACCCTTAAAGAGCCTTTAAAAAAAGAAGAAACCTGGGAAAAATTACAGGAATTAGAAAACGAAAATTTAAATCTTATTAAATCCAGAAAAGATCTCATTTTTCAAGAAATAAACGGTATAAAAACTCACGTTAAAGCAATATCTTCCTATAAATTCAAACAAGACCAAGAACCCCGGCTTTTTGACGATTCGCTTTAATAAAATTTTAAAATTTTTTAGCAAAATTTCTTTACAGTATTGCATTTTAAAAAAGTTTTAATACACTTGTATTATATATTCATATTATACGAGTGTTTAAGATGAAAAATAAGATTATAGAGGCAGCCAGCGAGTTATTTGCTACAAAGGGATATCAAAACACTACTGTCCGTGATATTTGCAAAAAAGCAGGCGTTTACCAGCTTTCAATTAATTATCATTTTGGTAGCAAGGAAAACCTATTTAAAGAAGTTTTGTTAAAAACCTACGAAGATACGGAAGAAACAATCCTTATGGAAAAAATTAAGGATTTTCCGCCGGAAAAACAACTGGAAGAAATTATAAGGACAAGATTAAAATCAATTTTTAACAGAGACAAAAAGGGAAGAATTTTTAAAATAGCAGCAAAGGAATTTTCCAATAATTACGAGTTTATGGTTGAAATAATGAGTACAACGCTATTAAAGTACCTGACTTATATAAAAAGCATTTTTGCAAAACTATCTGAAAACAAATTAAATGATTTTGAGCTGAATTACTGCGTTTACCTGCTGATGTCTCACCTATCAGCTTTAAGTGTGCATGAAAAAGCGGTTTTAGTTCTTTTTAATACTAAAAATCCTGATGATGAACAACTGGAACAATTCGTACAGCACGTTAAAAAGTTTATACTTGCCGGAGTTGAAAAATTAAGAGAGGAAGCACGATGAAAAAAATTATAATCCCAATAATAATTGTAATTATAGTAATATTTGGAGCTAAATTCCTACTTTTCAGGGGAGGCCCGCCGCCAGGAATGGGAGGGAAAAACGGAGAGGGGCCACCAACAATCGTTGAAACAGGAAATGTGGCAGAAATTGAAGTGACAGATAAAATAGAAACTACAGGACGAGTAGAATCACCTGATACCGTTAATGTTACAGCATCAATAAAGGGTCATCTCCTAAAATCGCCCTTTAAGGAAGGATCATTTGTAAAAAAAGGCGACCTCCTGTTTATTATAGATCCTAATGAATATGAAATAGCCGTAAGACAGGCAAAAGCAGGCCTTGCAGAAGCAAAAGCAGCGCTAATAGAATCAGAAAAAAAACTTGCACGAATAACTGAACTTGTTGAAAAAGATTATGCAAGCAAGGCGCAATACGATGATGTTCTTGCTGCTAAAGACAGAACTCAGGCCATGGTGGGAGTGAAGCAGGCAATTCTGGATGAAACACTGCGTAACCTTAATAATACCAGAATACGTGCCCGCATAAGCGGCAAAATAGGCAAAATAGCACTTACAGAAGGTAACTATATAACCCCAGCAGCAGGACCACTTGCAAGAATAGTAAGCATGAACCCTATTTATGTAAGTTACAGCCTTACAGCAGAAGAATATTTAAGGCTTGTTAAAGACAAAAAGGCAAATAACAACGGAGAAGTGAAAATTAAACTCCCGGATAACAGTATTTACCCAGTAAAAGGTAAAGTTGTGTTTTTTGATAATGAGATCAACCCGGCCACCGGAACAATTGACGTCAGGGCAGAGTTTCAAAACACTGACTATACCCTTATTCCGGGCCAGTATGTAAATGTTGTTATGTATGTGGGTAAACCTGAAAAAACTCTGGCTATTGCACAGGAAGCCGTGCTAGATAGTCAAGAAGGCAAGTATGTTTATATTTTACAGGAAGACAGCACTGTAAAAATAAGGCCAATAAAAACTGGTAAGCAGTATGAAGGCTACTGGACAGTACTGGATGGACTTAAATCCGGAGAAAAAATTGTTGTAAAAGGAACCCAGAAACTCCACCCGGACATGAAAGTAATGATAAAAGAGCAGATGGAACATATGGAACAGGTAAAAAAAGATGGCAAATAATTTTTTTATAAACCGGCCAAGGTTTGCAATAGTAATAGCTCTGGTTATCACGCTGGCAGGGTTGATTTCCTCAACAAGGTTACCGCTGGAAGAATACCCGCTAATTACACCGCCACAAATAGTTGCCCAGGCGTCATATCCGGGTGCAAGTGCTGAAGTAATTGAATCCACTGTTGCCGCACCTCTTGAATCAGCTATAAACGGCGTTGAAGACATGATTTATATGGCTTCTCAGAGTTCAGAAGGTATGTATAGCCTGAGGGTATATTTTAAAGTAGGGACAGACCCTGATATGGCACTTGTTAGAGTGCAAAACAGGCTTAATCTTGCCTTGCCCCAGCTTCCTGAAGAAGTAAAAAGGCTTGGATTATATGTAAAAGACCAGGTTGACGGCCCGGGATTAATGATAATGAGCTTTAATTCTTCCAATAATAAATATGACCCGGTATATATAAGCAATTTTGCTTCAATTTTTGTAAAAGACGCTATTTCAAGAATAGAGGGTGTAGGAGAAGTACAGGTATTTGGCGGCCGGGATTACAGTATGAGGATATGGCTGAATCCTGACAGAATGACAAGTTTGGGCGTTACAAGCACAGATATTGCCAATGCAATCAAAAGCCAGAATATTCAGGTGCCCGTAGGAAGCCTTGGCCAGGAGCCTATGGTTGATAAACAGAAACTCCAGCTTACTCTGAGGACAACAGGCAGGCTTAAAGAAATTAAAGATTTTGAAGATATTGTTATAAAGTCTAATTTTGACGGGGCAAACGTAAAACTAAAGGATGTTGCCCGGGTTGAACTCGGAGCGCAGTCATATTCTACTATAGGAAGGGTTAACGGTTCACCTGCTACCCTGATGAAGATAATACAGCTGTCTGATGCTAACTCAATAGCCGTAGCGCAGGCTATTAAGGACGAAATGAAAACTCTTTCCCAGACTTTTCCTGAAGGAATCGATTATCAGGTAGTCAGGGATGAAACTGAATTCATTAAAAAATCAATGGAAGAAGTAGTATTTACAATCATTCTGGCTATATTATTCGTTGCAGGTATCACTTATGTCTTCTTTGGAGAAGGCCGCTCATCTTTTATCACTATATTATCAATACCTGTGTGCCTGATTGGCACACTTACAGCTTTATATATGCTGAATTTCTCCATTAACACACTTTCGCTATTCGGACTGGTGCTTGTTATTGGTATTGTTGTTGATGATACTATCGTTGTTGTTGAGAACATTCAAAGACATATACATAATGGCCTATCACCTTTAGAAGCGGCTAAAATCACCATGCAGGAGGTTTCTGGGGCTATATTTGCGACTACGCTGGTATTATTAGCGGTATTTATACCTACAGGCTTTATACCGGGTTTAACAGGAAAACTGTATGTGCAGTTTGCAGTAGGAATAGCAGTTGCAATACTGCTCTCATTACTTGTAGCATTAACCCTCGCGCCTGCATTAAGCGCAACTATGCTTAAAAATCTGGAAAAAGACAACAAAAGCAGGTTTTTACTTTTATTTGAAAATGCTTTCAGGAGCTTAACATCATTGTATTTAAAAGCTGCAAAATTCTTTATTACAAGAAAGGAAGTAACAGTAGGAGTATTCATAGCATTAATAGTGTTAATAGGTATGCTTTATAAGCTTATCCCTACCGGCTTCCTGCCACAGGAGGACAAAGGCGTAATTTTTTCAATCGTGAACCTGCCGGAAGGCGCTTCATTATCCAGGACTGATGAAGTTACAAAGAAAATTGAAGACCAGTTAACGCAAATGGAAGGAATAAAGCGGGTTATCAGCTTTGGAGGTATGGGCGGAGCAAACCAGGGAATGGTTGTAGCCCAGCTCGACGACTGGAGTGAGCGTAAAAGAGGCGATTTGTCCCTAAAAGCCCTGCTTGGGAAAATAAATGGAATGTTCTTTACTATGCCTGATGCGAGTATTTTTTCCATGTCACCTCCTGCGATCCCTGGGTTAGGCTGGTTTGGCGGTTTTTCAATGGAACTCCAGGACAAGGGTGATAATTCTCCCCAGTATTTGTCTGAAAAAGCAATGGAATTAATGATGGCCAGCAGTCAGAACAAAAAAATAGAAAGGCTATTTACCACATACCAAGCAAATTTACCGCAGATACTGGTGGAAATAGACAGTGAGCAAGCTCTTTCACAGGGTGTTCGGTTGGATGAAATATATAGCGCACTTAGCGGGCAGTTTGGGACGTACTATATAAACGATTTCAACAAGCTGGGGCGGGTCTTCAGGGTGCAGATGCAGGCAGACTCGCAGTTCAGGAGGACGCCTGATGATATTAGCAAATTATATGTCAGAAACGTTCAGGGAGAAATGGTGCCGCTAAACACCATGGTTTCCATTAAAAATACTGTTGGCCCCAGTGTATTAAACAGGTTTAATATGTTCAGGTCAGTTACTATGAACGGTTCTGCAGGACGAGGTTACAGCTCAGGCGATGCTATCAAGGAGGCAAAAAAATTAGCAGAGCAGGTACTTCCCAAGGATATGTCTTATGAGTGGTCGGGTACTGCAAGGGAAGAAGTAAAAGCAGAAGGACAAACTCCTTTCATTGTAGGACTTGCTCTGATATTTGTATATCTTTTCCTTGTGGCGCAATATGAAAGCTGGACAATTCCATTTGCTGTTATGCTTGTATCGCCTGTTGCAGCAATCGGCGGGTTTTTAGCTTTATTTATCACAAATCATGACTTTAATTTATACTCCCAGATAGGACTTATAATGCTGATTGGGCTGGCCACAAAGCATGCGATATTAATTGTTGAATTTGCAAAAACCGAGCATGAAAAAGGCACGAGTATTATTAATTCAGCGTTAAAAGCTGCAAGTTTAAGGTTCAGGGCTGTTATGATGACAGTTTTATCTTTCATTTTTGGTGTAATTCCGCTGGTATTTGCCACAGGAGCAGGCGCAGAAGCTAGAGCTTCAATCGGTATAACTGTTTTTGGAGGAATGATCGCTACAGCATTAATAGGAACACTTTTAGTGCCTGCATTTTACGTAATTATTCAGACAGCAACAGAGAGATTTACAATGAAAAAAATTAACATGATAATTCCGCTTATACTCATATTATTCCTTTCTTTGCCGGTTAAAGCAGAGGAAGAAAAAGTCATTCAGGGCGGCGTCGAAGAAAACGTTATTTTTACTCTCACCCAATGCGTTCAAAAAGCGCTTGAAAATAATCCTGAAATCAAGGCCGCAACCAGTAATACCCAAATTTTTCACAGTAAAATAGGCCAGGCAAAATCCAGCTATTTCCCCCGCCTTGGTATATCTTCCGGGTATTCAAGAAACAATCCTATAATAAACTCTTCAGTTTCCAGTTCAAATGACGACTCCTATAGTGCATATAATTTTAACGCTATTTCGCTTAAGCAGCTTGTGTACGATTTTGGAAAAACCTCAAGTCTTGTAACAGCAAGCAAACTCAACTATGAATCTTCAGAAAAAGACCTCCAATCAATGATAAATGAAGTAACCTACAGGGTAAAAGAGGCTTATTACATGCTTTTATTTGCTCAAAAACAGCGAGACGTTATGCAGGATACTGTAAATAAGTTTCAGGAGCATTTAAACCAGGCTAGCGCTTTTTATGAAGTCGGAACGCATCCAAAAATAGACGTGACTATAGCAAAATTTAATTTAAGTAACGCAAAACTTAACTTAATTAAGGCCAGAAATGAAATTGATATAGCTATAGCCAGGTTAAATAATACTATGGGACTGCCCAGACAAGCAGAATACTCAATAAAAGAAGAATTATCCTATAAAAAACTTAATCTTACATTTGATGACATTATAGACCAGGCTTACAAAACCAGGCCGGACTTAATGTCTGCAAAACTACGCGCAGAGTCTTCTGACAAACTGGTTAAACTTGCTAGAAAAGCTGCTATCCCAAATATTGAAGCATCAACCTCATATAATGTCGGAGGCGGTAACTTTTTTGATGATCAGGGTTTTGGGCTTGGAATAAATCTGGAACTGCCTGTTACAAACGGCTACTTAACAAAAAAACAGGTGGATCAAGCCAGAGCGCAACTTGATAAAGATTCAGCAATCGCCCAAAAAATTGAACATGACATGTTTATGCAATCCAAACAGGCATTCATAAAACTAAATGAAGCTGAAGAAAAAATCCCTGTGTCAGAATTATTAATGCAGCAGGCAAAGGAAAATTATGACCTTGCCAGCGCAAGATATAAAGCCGGTATTGGCGATGCAATAGAATTAAAAGACGCGGAAATAGAACACCGCAACGCCCAGATGCTATATTTCAGCTCTGTTTTAGATTATAATATAGCTGTTGCAAATCTGGAGAGGATTGTGGGAACTGGTGAATACTAAAAAAAACAATAATAAAGCTTTAAATACAGAATTTTTTTATTTTTCAACACTTATCCTGATTTTTATTGTTTTATGTTTTGTATTCTTTGGCCATCAGGGCCATGTGCTTGTGGACTGCGGCAGGGAAGTTTATTTTCCTGAACAGGTTTTAAAAGGGAAAGTATTATTTAAGGATATTTTTATCTTATTCGGACCTCTTTCATACCAGATTAACGCATTTTTGTACCAAATATTCGGCATACATATAAATACCCTGTATTTTGCGGGTATTGCGAATTCTTTTATAATATTAACAGTTTATTACCTGATTGCTCGCAAGCTCACATCCATAAAAGTAAGCTGGCTGGCATGCTTTTTGCTTATGGGAATGTGTATTTTCTACTATTATGTACCAAATTACATTTTCCCTTACTCTTATGCAATGATTTACGCGCTTAGCGCATTTTTAATTTCTGTTCTTTTCTGTATTCATTACATTGAAAAAACAAAGCCTGTCTTCTTAATCCTGTCTGCGTTATTTATGGGGATTTCCGCCGCTTCAAAAGTTGATTTTGTATTATTTTTCTTTGTTTTACTTTCCATTGCTGTTTATTTTAAACCCGTAAAAAGCAAGCGATCTTTAGTGTTTTTTATTCTGGCTTTTTTATCTGTTCCTTTAATATCGCTGGGAATAGAGGTTTTTAAAGGACTCAGGATCAATGATTTGCTGTCTTATTACCAGGTAATGCAAGATTTTGTTGATTCTTTCTTTTTTAAATATTTTTATCAGGAACATACCGGCTTATATCCTACTCCGCTGGTCCTTGGTGGAGTAATAAAAGTATTTACAATGTTTTTACTTAATTTTTCCCTGATTTTTATAGTTTTTTATACTTTTTTCTGGCTTTTTTCCAAGCTAGAAGATTCGTGGCCTAAAAAAATTATTCAGGTCATCTGTTTTATATTTTTATATATTATCTTTCCAAAAGATCTTTTCAAAGATTTAGCTACAGTTATAAGCCTGGCATGGCTGCCCATCAGCACAACCATAATATTATTACTCTGTTATAAAGATAGAAACCTGGCCATTGTTGCAATTGCCGGGATTATTGCTTCTTTAAAATCATATTTTTTCATAAACCTGAATATATTTGGCACATTCCTGGTCCCACTTTTAATACTGGTGAATCTGGTGTTTATTTTTGACAAAGTGCCTGAATACCTGAAATTTATCCCTAAAAAAATATGGGAAGAAGCATGCTTTACGGCTATATTTATAATAGGCCTGGTTTTCCTACTCACTAACATAGATTTTGCTGTTAAATTTCATAAGTTACCCATTGAAACAAGCAAGGGGAAAATATATACAGCAGAAAGGTGGGGAACAAACCTTAACAGCCTTGTAAATTACATAAATAATAATATTCCGGAAGATAAAACGTTTGTAATGATGCCTGAAGGAATTATGCTTAATTTCTTGACCAATCGGGAATCTGATAGCTGGTTTCATTCATTTACTCCTCACTTTGTCGATGTTTATGGAGAAGATAATATAATCCGGCATTTGAGCAATAAAAAGCCTGATTATATTTTTATAACTAATCAGGACACCAAGGATTTTTATTATAGTTATTTTTGCCAGGATTATGCAAAAAACATCTGCCAATACATACATAAAAACTACACATATCTGGAAAGACTGGAGAAACCCAGACATGAGGAAGAATTTATCTGGGTGGATGTGTACAGAAGAAAATAAAACTTGGGTGAAATATTAATTTTTTCTTGAGAATTTAATAATCTATCAAAATTACTGGTATAAATATAATAGATTATTGTGTTTATAAACGTGAGGGAAATTTAAATGGCTAAGACAATTGGTATTGACCTTGGAACAACCAACTCGGTTGTCGCAGTTATGGAAGGTGGCAAGCCTACGGTTATCGCAAACGCTGAAGGCAGCCGTACAACACCTTCAATCGTAGGATTTTCAAAAACAGGAGAAAGACTCGTCGGACAATTAGCAAAAAGACAGGCAATCCTGAATCCTGATAGAACTGTAATAAGTATTAAACGTGAAATGGGTACCGATTTTAAGGTAACCGTTGATGGCAAAAGCCATACACCTCAGGAAATCAGCGCTATGATCCTGAGAAAACTTGCTGATGACGCATCTAAATACCTTGGCGAAAAGGTCACATCAGCAGTTATTACCGTACCTGCATATTTTAACGACAGCCAGAGACAGGCAACAAAAGATGCGGGCAAAATCGCCGGACTCGACGTACTAAGAATAGTTAACGAACCAACAGCCGCATCATTAGCGTACGGGCTTGAAAGAAAAGCCAATGAAAAAGTACTCGTATTCGACCTTGGCGGCGGTACTTTTGACGTAAGTATTCTTGAAGTAGGCGATGGCGTATTTGAAGTTCTTTCTACAAGCGGCGACACCCGCCTGGGTGGTGACGACTTTGACGAAAAGGTAATGAACTACCTGTGTGATGAATTTAAAAAACAGGAAGGCATTGACCTCAGAGTAGATAAACAGGCAATGCAAAGGCTTAAAGAAGCGGCAGAAAAAGCTAAATGTGAATTATCATCTGTATATGAAACAAACATTAACCTGCCATTCATTACAGCAGACGCAAATGGCCCTAAACACTTTGACATAACCCTTACCAGAGCTAAATTTGAAGACCTGGTATTTGACCTGTTAGAAAGATGTAAAAAACCTGTTCAGCAGGCTATAAAAGATGCTAACCTCACAGAAGGACAGCTTGATGAAGTTGTTCTTGTTGGCGGTTCCACAAGAATGCCGGCTGTACAGAAGCTTGTTAAAGATTTAACAGGCAAAGAGCCGAATCAGACGGTAAACCCTGATGAAGTAGTTGCAGTAGGTGCTGCAATTCAGGCTGGCGTGCTTGGCGGAGAAATCAAAGACATCGTATTACTTGATGTAACTCCTCTTACACTCGGAATTGAAACACTTGGCGGAGTTATGACACCGCTTGTGCCTAGAAATACGACAATTCCGGTAAGCAAAAGCCAGATTTTCTCTACAGCAGATGATAACCAGACCGCTGTTGATGTTCACGTCCTTCAAGGCGAAAGGCCTATGTCCAGAGATAATAAATCACTGGGTATGTTCAGGCTTGACGGTATTCCACCAGCGCCAAGAGGTCTTCCACAGGTCGAGGTTACCTTTGATATTGACGCAAACGGTATCGTAAACGTAAGCGCAAAGGATAAGGCCACGAGCAAAGAGCAGAAAATCACCATCACAAGCACTACAAACCTGTCTAAAAACGAAATAGACAAAATGGTCAGAGAGGCTGAATCCCACGCAGAAGAAGACAAACAGAAAAAAGAAGAAGTGGAAATCAGGAACAATGCCAACAGCATGGTTCACGCATCAGAGCGCCTCTTAAAAGACCTTGCAGACAAAATGTCAGAGGAAAACAAAACCAAGCTTACAGAGCAAAAGGATGAGCTTGATAAGGCATTAAAAGAGAACGCTGATATAGACAAAGTAAAAACAATGTCAGACGCACTCCAGCAGACAATGTTCGACATCTCCTCCGCAGCCTACCAGCAGGCAGGCGCAGAACAGCCACAGCCTGAAGGAACTACCGGCGAGCAAGAAGGCGAAAAACCATCTGAAGAAGATGTGATTGACGCTGAGTATTCGAAATAGATAATATTTAACTAAAAGAAGATGGAACGCATAGCGTTCCGTCTTCTTTTGTATACATAATGCCTGACAATGCCTGATATTTCGGATTTTCGAGAATAGCCCTAAAAGCCTTATTGTTATTGTCTTTTGGGAATTTTGTTAATTAAAAATTTTAATAAAGTTCACTTTTTTACACTTTTTTACACTTTTTTTTAAAAATTTTTCTTTGTTTTTGGTGTTAATTTTGGATTATCGGAAATTATTGTCAAGAGTGTTTATATGATTATTATAGCATGGTTTGTGAGGGTTTTGGAGGGGTGGGCTAGATAGCTCATCGCTCGAAGCTCATTTAATTAATAGAAAGCAACTATCAAATGGTAAATTTTTCGACTAAAATAATAAATATTATTTATAAAATAGGTATAAAAATCCTTGAATTTAAAACAATTAAGAAATAAAAGAATAAATGATTTAATCTTATTTCAAACTCAAGTTAAAAAAGAAATACAACATCTTTTAACTGAAAATGAAGAGATACTTTTTATTATAGAAAAATCTAAGTATGGAATTATTTTAAGAAGCCATCTGGTTAAAAACATTTTTTAAGTGTAACCCTTATCATTGCTATTCTTACAACATTTTCTGCGGTTAAAGTTAAAATTTCAAAATCTTTAGATGCCCTTCTGAAATTATTT
>Ga0209417_1002578_pt1 | contig 27203 bp, 21 predicted proteins | sample RifGroF2_FD_184002 | JGI IMG/M metagenome (GOLD analysis project Ga0209417, IMG submission 184002) | Groundwater microbial communities from Rifle, Colorado, USA - Groundwater F2 (SPAdes) (version 2) | ecosystem: Environmental > Aquatic > Deep subsurface > Groundwater | place: Rifle, Colorado... | reverse complement strand
CTTTGTAATCACATGGTCCAGCGGAACACCCGATGAGGATATTGGAATATTCAAATTTGAAAACTATGAGAATACAGCTGCCGAAGGCGACCCTGCAGACTGGCAGAATGTTGAAGTCGGTATTTTCGACACCCTTATCAATCTTCGCGACAGCCTTCGCAATAGTGATTTTACCGACTGGGAAAAAAAGCTTAACAGGGTGCAGTCCGGCCTGGACCATGTGATTACAAAGGTCATTGATAATGCCACCAGCCAACAGAAATTCGAACGAATAGTAGGTAACATCGATGCTCTCGAATCAAGTCAGGTCTCTCGCCTCAGCGACCTTGAAGACCTCGACATGGCTGTGGCATTCAATAATCTGACGATGATGCAGACTAATCTTCAGGCATCCCTTCAGATGATAACACGAATGAATGCTCTATCCATCGTCAATTTTATCTGACCGCGGAGTGCATGTCTCTAGTTACCGATGTCATAAAATTATATATGACCCCCCTTCGGTAGGTATTCCATTGCTTTATTCCTTAAACCCCCGTGATATTATTGAATTATTTCAACTTTTGTGATAGGTTTAATTCCATAAATAATTCAAAGGATTTTCATCATGAAATTATCCAGAGCTTTTTATTCGTTCCTCTCACTTTTTGTTATGTTCTATTTAACGGGGCTTTTCGCAGATGAAATAAAAACTGAAAAACCAAGCTCTGAAAAGGCGGTCCAGATACTGAAGGACGGCAATGAAAGATTCGTGCAGGGGCAGGGGACTCATCCGCATAGTGGAATGGACAGGGTTTTTCTTGCGAATAAAGAAAGCCAGGCAAAATATGCGTATGCTACAATTCTTTCGTGCTCAGATTCCCGTGTTCCCCCTGAGATTATCTTTGACACCGGCATAATGGATATATTCGTTATCAGAATCGCTGGAAATATATCTAATACAGATGAGGCGGCGTCAATAGAATACGGGCTTTTTAATGTGAAAACACCGCTCCTGATAATTCTAGGACACTCGCAATGCGGTGCCGTATCGGCAGTTGTTCAGGCCAAAAAGGGACACGCGCAGAAGTTTGAAAAAAATATTCCATCTCTGGTTGATTTTATAAAGCCGTCCGTAAAACGTGTTATGGACAGCAATCCAAACATGGATGAACAAAAGCTCCTGGACCTATGCGTTGAGGAGAATGTATGCCAATCTTTTGAAAATCTTTTTATAGAAAGTCCAGCCACTCGCGAGCTGGTTAAAAGCGGAAAGATTAAGGCCCTTGGTGCGATTTACGATCTGAGTACGGGAAGAGTCAATTGGCTTTCCGAAGGAAAGGTTATGCAGATACTCGATAAAGTCGAGTAAAATTCCTCAAAGTGACCCAATAAATCAGCTGAAGAGGCTGATTGAAAAAAACTTTTCAAAAATGTACGCATTGGCAATTGCCGTCTTTTCTCATTTTAGCAGATGTATATTGGCGATTGTTATTCCGCTGAACATGGCGCCTGTGATACCCAGAAAGCCTTGATCGGTTCCGCAGATGTAGAGATTGTCGATATATGTTCTGCCATCCCTGATTTTGAAAGGCGTGCCGTATATGGCGCCGTTGATGTGTCCGGAGAATCTGAAGTAAGTTCTTGGCGTGGCCGTATCTATCATCAGTGCATTTTCTTCGATATTGTCGATTCCGGTTACTTCGCTGGTTTTCTTAAGTATCATCGATGACGCGGCGGCCTTCATCTGTTTATAGTTGCTGTCTGGCGTATTAATCCAGTAATCGCAGTTTGCGAGGGTCGATGCCCGGATGGAGTAACCCGGTGTCTGGTCACCTGCCTTAAACTTGAAGTTCATCGGAAAGCATATTATTCCGCTGTCGAGCGAGGTAAGAGTTTCGGGCTTATTGAATTTAAACTCTTCCGTCGAATTAAAGAACAGTATGGTTTCCTTGTGCTCGGGAGCGATGTCTTTTTCCATCACGGCGATTGTCTCTATGAAGGATATCTCGCCGGGCGGCACGCTTTCGTCGAAGGCGGGCTTCTGGTCACAGAGGTAGACTGTTTCCAGGTAGCCGGCCGATGAGAGTACGTTTTTACATTCGAGAAATTCGCCCTTTGCTGTGACGACTCCTGACGCGACGCCGTCTTTTGACACGATCTTTCTCACGGGGGTATTGAGTTTTATTTCGCCGCCGGACTCGGTGAAGCGCTCTTTTAGGAGTTTGAGAATCAATCTTATACCTTGTCCTGCAGGGCGCGAGAGGCCCTCCTTGAAAATACTTTTATAAAGGAGTGCGAACATTGAAAAATCCATGTCGTCGGCGCTCGCGCTTCCGTAATACATCATCGGGCAGAGGAGCATGTTTCTGAGTAGTTCGTCGTTTATGTGCTCATCGAGAACGAGACGGGAGGACATGTATCTGTTTGAGAGGTCAAGTTCGTTGAAGCCCGTTATCATAGCGTCTAGCTTTTTGAATGAATCAATCTCGTCCGGGAAATTGTCCGCGACCGAATTTTCGAATTCGGAAAAGTTGTTTGAAAAACGCAGCGTCTTTTCCGGGAACTGGACCAGCGAGTGATTCTGTTCTCTCAGCTCAAGAGCCTCGTAGGGTATCCTTAATTGGCGCAGAAGCTTGCAGAGTGTTGACGAGCGGGAGTCGCCTTTTGCGAAATTCGTCATCGCATGAAGGCCTGTTTCCATTTCGAACGACTTCATGTTGTAATATGAATTAAGGCCTCCGGGCCTGTCGTGCTGTTCGCAGATGCAGACTTTTTTCCCGAAATGCGCCATTCTTATTCCTGCTGCAAGTCCGGAAAGGCCGGCCCCGATTATAATACAGTCATAAAGCATATAAAAAACTCCCCTTTGGTCAGGCAATATCTTTTAAAAGTACATTCGCCGGAGATTTTTCGAGTTCTTCCCTGAAGCGGGAAAAAGTATCCACTATATTTTTAAACGATTCGTCCTCCCTTGTCGGCAGCCGGCCTAACTCGCCGGAGTCCATAGCATCAAGAACCCTTACTATGGAGAACTTGTCAATGTCGAGTGCCGGCTGGTAACCGGATGCGGTATCATCTGGGAAAACGACCTCGGAAAGTACCCCGCCTTTCACAAGCGTAAAAAGCAGTTCTCTTACAAGCCTGATAGGAATATCGAGAGCGTCAACGATTTCCATATCGGACGGTGCCCGCTTGATTGCGCAGAATCGTTTGACGATATAGTGACATATTCTCAGGGCAATGAGTTTTTTGTATGACAAGCTGAGTCTCAAGCAGTCGGGTTCGTACTCAGTATTTTCGACATTCTGAACGGCGAAGGAAATTTCTGCTCCGAAGAGGACGATGAGCCAGCTCAGTCTCAACCATACAAGGAAGAGCGGAAGTGCCGAAAAGCTGCCGTAAATGGCATTGTAGCTGGAAAGTGCTATCTGTACGAAAACATAGAATTCCTGGAGGAACTGGTATGTCGACCCGGCGATTATTCCTGCCGTGAGTGCGGAGTAAAAGCGGACTTTTGTATTGGGCATAAAGGAGTATATAAATGTAAAGAGCACCCATATAACTATAATGGGAAGCAGTCTCACCGTGTAAACGATAACGGGGCCGAGAAGTTCCTGATAAGCGAGCATTCCGCCAATGCTTTTGAGCTGCGCAGAGACAAATACCGTCGCGCTGCTTGAGATTATTATGAGTACCGGACATATAAGCGTCAGCGAGAGGTAATCGGTTATTTTTCTGCTGATGGAGCGGGATTTTTTAATGCCCCATATCGAGTTGAAGGATGATTCTATATTTCCGAAGATCTGGATAACTGTCCAGAAGAGAAGTATCACGCCGAAGCCGGCGATTACCCCGCCTTTTGCGTTTTCGAGGAACGATTCGGCGAAGGCGACTATTCGGTTTAGTACCTCTTCCTGGCCGGCAAAGCGTTCGTAGAGAAGGATCTTGAGTTTTTCGTCATAACCGAAACCTTTTGCTATTCCGAAGAGCATGGCGCAGACTGGCACCAGAGAGAGCAGAGAGTAGAATGTGAGCGCTGAAGCCCACAACTCGCATTTGTCATTTATATAGCCTTTTACGGCCAGGATAAAGACCTTGAAGCATCTCAGGAACGTCGATTTATTTCTGGGCAGTGTCTTAAGCCTGATACGCCAGATGTCCTCGTAAATGAAATCTTTGATTTTTTTCAGAAATTTAAACATAAGCAATTTTCCCCCTGGAGTTAAAATAACATGGATGAACGATTTTTCCAGAACACTGCTTATTCTGTGACGATTTGGCCGTCGCGCAAAAATATTGTTCTGTCGGCGAGTTTTGCGATATTTTCGTTATGAGTTACCATTATGATCGTTGCCTTTGTCGAGGCTGAATGGATATCCTTGAATATCTTGAGGATTTCTTCGCCGGTAACCGAGTCCAGGTTCCCCGTCGGTTCGTCCGCAAGCACGAGTTCCGGTGAATTTATGAGCGCTCTCGCAATCGCCGCGCGCTGCTGTTCGCCTCCGGAAAGTTCGTTGGGTCTGTGTTTTAATCTGTGGGTAAGTCCTACGCGGGAAAGGAGTTCTGTTGCCTGTTCCTTAAGTTCGCGCCGCGCGCAGCTTTCGAGCATTCCTGGCAGCATTACGTTTTCGAGCACGTTCAGTTCCGGCAGCATGTGGTATGCCTGGAAGATGAACCCGACTTTGCGGCACCTGAAGAAAACCTTCTGTCGTGAACTTAATTTAGAAAATCTGGTATTTTCATAAAAAATCTCGCCGCTGTCGTGTTTTTCAAGCGTCCCGAGCAGGTTGAGCAACGTCGTTTTTCCGCTTCCTGATGCGCCGAGCAGCGCGACCCACTCGCCTCTGGTTATTTCCAGATTGATGCCCTTCAACACATTTATGATGGTTTTGCCAAGGCGGTAGTCCTTGAACACGTTTTCTGTTTTAAGGAGTATTTCGCTCATAGTTTCTTCCTATTCGTATCTCAGTGAGCGTGCGGGGTCAAGTATCGCCGCCCGCCATGCCGGGATCAACGCCCCGAAAGTGCAGAGGATTATGGAGACGACCGCTATCCATGCGACGTCTCCGGCGACTATGTGCGCGGGCAGTTCGTTGAAGAAGTAAAACTCCTTCGGGAAAAGCTCCATGCCCGTATTACGTGATACGAACCTCATGAGGTCGTTCCTGAAATGAATCACGAGGAAACCCATAATCGTTCCCGAGAACGTTCCAATTACGCCGACTAGGAAGCCTTGAAGAACAAATATCCGCATGACTCCCCCTGATGTCGCGCCTAATGCCTTCAGGAGGCCGACTTCGCGTGTCTTCTGGATTACCACCGTGATGAGGGTATTGGCGATGCTGAACGCAGCCACTATCACTATAAATATAAGGAGGAAGAACATCATGTTTTTCTCGACGGAGAGTACTCCGAGCAGTTTCTGGTTGATATCCGCCCATGATCTCACGTACATATCAGGGAGTTTTCCGGCGAGCTCCTTTATTTCATTGCTCATATTGAACGGGTCTTTAACCCATCCGTAGATCATTGTGCATGCGCCCCAGGGAAGTCCCACGATATCATCGGCGTCGTCGAGATTCATGAAGATAATCATCTTGTCGAAATCATATTTGTCGAAAGAGTAAATTCCTTTTACCGTAAATTCATCGGGCAGATAAACTTCGGACGCTTTTTTTACGTCTATTCCGCCGCCTTTTTTGACGTTCACCATTTTTGAGAGTTTGTTCGGAGAGTGGAGCAGTATCTTGTCGCCGACTGATACGTCAAGTTGCTTCGCCGTGACCTGGCTTATAAGAACCTCGCCCTTTTCGAGAGAGTATTCGCCGTACTTCATTGTGTCTTTCAGATTTATTCTGCCCGTATTGGCCGGGTCTATTCCGATAATCGCTTTCGGGAAAAAACTGTCTTTGCTCTGCGCAAGAACCTGTGAATATACGACTGGCGCGCCCTCGATTCCGCATTCTTTCATCTTTTTTATTGCGGCTGAAGGATTTTTTATGGCTCCGGATGGGTTTTGGTAATTTACGTATGAGTGAATCTGAAGGTGCGCGGTCGTCTCAAGAATTTTTTCTTTCATGAGGTCTGTGAAGCCGGTCATCACGGAAAGGACGATTATCAGTACCGCCACTCCGAGGGAGACACCGACAATGGAAATACAGGTTATGACCGAGATCGCGTTGCGCTTCGGTCTTAAATAACGCCATGCAAGAAATAGTTCGCTTCTGATATTCATAGAGCCTTTAAATAAACATAAAAGGGTATATTATTCAAACTGAATTCACAAATATTTTTAATTAGAGCATTTGCGGCGTATATTTCATGATGAACAAAAAAAACGACAGTCTTCCAGAACTTCTCGCTCCAGCCGGTGATCTCGCTTGCGGGATAAGCGCTTTTGAAAACGGGGCGGATGCTGTTTATGCAGGTACCGGGAGTTTCAATGCCCGCCAGCGCGCGGAAAATTTCAGCACTGATGATATGTCGCGCCTTATTGCGTTCGCGCATAAAAGAGAGAAAAAGGTTTATATTACCCTTAACACGCTTGTGAAAGAAACTGAGATACCCGAAGTCTTCAACATCCTGCGGGAATTGGCCGTGCTCGGTCCGGATGCCGTAATCGTGCAGGATGTCGGGATTGTCAGGATGATTCGCGAATATTTCCCCTCGCTCACGATACATGCTTCGACACAGATGGGGATACATAATAGTCGGGGTATCGCATTTGCACGCAAACTCGGCATAAAGAGAGTCATCCTCGAACGCCAGATTATGCTTGAGGAGCTCAAGCTTATCGCCGCTAAATCGGCAGGCGTGGAACTTGAGATCTTTGTCTTCGGTGCGCTCTGCTGCTGCCTCTCCGGCTCATGTCTTTTTTCATCGTGGATGGGAGGCGCAAGCGGCAATCGCGGACTCTGCAAGCAGCCCTGCCGCAGAAACTACAGGTCAGTGAAGGAAGGAGACGGATTTTTCTTTTCGACTTCCGACCTCTCAGCCTCCCGAATGATAGATGAACTTGTCGGGCTTGGTATAAAATCTTTCAAGATAGAAGGGCGCCTCAGAAAAGCCGATTATGTGAGGGACACCGTAAGGGCTTTTAGAATATTGCTTGACTCCCCAGGCTCCTCTGATGCCGAGGTTAAGAGACTCCTTTCTTCATCGCATCACAGAATGCTTTCGGATGGTTTCCTCTCAGCGTCCTCGATGAGAAACCTTATATTGAAAGACAAAATCGGAGTTTCAGGCTCATTTTGCGGTAGAGCGCTCAGGCATGTTTCCGGCGGCTTCCTCGCGAAGATATCGTCGAAAATCCACCTCGGCGATAAAATAAGGATTCAGCCGGACTCGGGTGATGAAGGTCTGCTTTTGACAGTTAAGCATATTGACGTAAATGGCGAATCCGTCAAAAAGGCCCTTGCCGGGACCATGTGCGTGCTAAAGACAGATAAAGATATTCCCCCTGGAGATATATACAAAACAGGTCAGGAGGATTCCGCAGGCTCCGTCAATCCGGAAAAGTTCCCGCTTGTCAAAGCCGCGCTTTCTCTTGATGTGGCTCTTTCCGATAAGGGGATTGCCGTAGAAGTAAAAAATACCTTCCTCAAGTGGGGGAAAGATTTCAGCCCGCCGAAAGCAGAGAAGCATCCGGTCTCCGTCGAAAAATTAAAGGAGGAATTTGCAACGGCGCTCTCTGATTCCTTCGAAGTTGTTAATATATCGGCATCATCCGCCGACAATTACTTTATCGCCTCTTCCGAACTTAGAAGCATCCGCCGTGAGTTCTGGGAATATCTTCACAAAAATCTCGATCCCAAGACCGTTGCCGCCGGAGTCCTCGCTCCTTCTGATAAATTTATGGACGACTATCTGAGGGATACAGCGATGTCCGTAAATATTTATCCTAAGGTAACGGCTGTCTTCGGGACTGAAGTTAAAGAATCAGGCCTAATAGCAAGGAGTATTTTTGAAGTCATATCCGGCGCAGCCGCCGATGAAATAATCCTTCCCGCCTTCTGCCCTGAAAAGGAGTTGGGAACGCTTCAAAAGATGATTGAAAAATGTGTCAAAAACGGCGCCCGGGTTTTTCGCGCAACATCTTTTTACGCACTGGAGCTCCTCGGGACTTTCAAGGATATAACAATAAAGACATCTTTCCCGATGCCTGTATGTAATTCTCTGGCGGTCAGTGAGTTGATGGATTTTGGAGCGGCGGGCGTTCAAGCCTGGGTGGAGCTTGAGAAGCCTGTGCTTGAAAAGCTTATTTCGCGCTCCGCGTTGCCTGTAGAGATCTATTGCCGTGGACGGATGGAACTTCTTTCGACCCGTGCCCGCATTCCGGTGGATGGTGAAATTTTCGATTCCCGTGGGAATAGATTTATCGTGAGCGCCACAGACAATTACGGATTGACGCATCTATACTCCGACAGGATCTTTTCTGTCTCCCCATTATCCGGCGCCAGCGAATTTTACGATCTTCGTCATTCTTCAGGGGCGGATGACCGCCCCTCGGATTTTAACTTCAAGTCTGAATTGAAGTAAATCATTTCTGCTCTTCTGATGAAAATCCCTGCAAAATTCAGCTGTTTATCTTTTGGCGCCTGCCAAAGCGGATTCCTTTATGGTCGAAGAGATCATAGGCCATAAGCTTTACCCTGTCGGTTATGAGCATTTGGAAGGATGCGTAAATCCAGACAAAGAGAACGTACCAGCCTATGGGCGCCATCATAAAGCCGAACGCGCATATAAGCGAAACGATGACCTTTGAAATAAGTGAAGACAAGAGAATCCCTTTGCCGGGAGCAATTGACCACATGGGCCCTTTTGACCTGGAAAGAAAAACTGTCATGTTCCCCGCTATCGCAAGCTCGGCAAAAACAAGTGTCTGTACCTGCGGGAAGCTCAAAGAACCGAACGTGCCGACCATCCAGTTCCTCATATGAACAATGTATTCCGTGACTAAGTCGCCTCTGTAAAGGCTGGGGGCCTTATAGTCGGCATTAAGCCAGTGGAGCCCGATATAGAAAATAAGGAATGTGAAAATAACATTCGTCAGTCCCAGAACTGTTCCGATTCCAATGACTTTCCGCATTTCCCATTGTTCCGGCTTGTTTCCAAATTTGGCATTGTCGTAGGCTATCGCCATTATAGGGAAGTCGTTGAATACGGCAAGCATCACGATCATTATCGCAGTTACCGGATATTCCCTGAAGATTAATATGGCAAGCACCGTAAAGAAGAGGACGTCCTGCGTTTCGGATATTCTGTAGATAGCGTAGCTCTGCATACGCTGGAATATCTTGCGGCTTTCCTTAATCGCGTCAACAATGACTGAAAGTCCGGGCCTTGTGAAGACGATGGATGCGGCGGATTTCGCGGCATCGGTGGCTCCCGCCACTGCAATCCCCGTGTCGGCCTTTTTCAATGCGGGGGCATCGTTTACCCCGTCCCCGGTCATACCGACTATATGATTGTGTTTTTGCAGGAGTTCCACGATTTCATATTTGTGTTCGGGGAAGACCTGGCTGAAGCCGTCGGCGCTTTCCACAAGCTGAAGGGCTTTCCTGTCGGGCGCGTCGGAAAGTTCTTTGGCTGGGAATATGTTGGGGCCTATGTTTACCTGTTTTGCGATTTCCTTCGCGATAGCGCCGTGGTCGCCTGTTATCATCTTCACTTTTACGCCGAGTTCCTGTGCCGATTTGATAGTGGCCGCCGAATCTTCACGCGGGGGATCTTCGAGGCATATGAGCCCGACGAATACCCAGTCGCCAGCGGCATTCGTTTTCGCCACTCCCAGCGTCCTGTAGCCTTTTACTCCCGCCTCATCAACCATTTTGTTGACTTGTTCCGCGATAATATCCTTGTCTTTGCACAAATCAATAATTACCTGCGGCGCGCCTTTGGTAACTTTGAAAATTGCCGCATCGCTTCCACAGATTTCAGACTCGGTACGCTTTGAGACAGGGTCGAACGGTTTAAATTTATTTTCCTTGAACCCTGAAATTTGCTTCTTTAAATCCTCTCTGGCATTCAGTTTTTCAAGTATGGCGTCGTCAATCGGGTCATGATTTTCAGCTTTTGACGAAAGAGAGGAGTAAAGAATAATATCTTCTTCCTTGAAGTCACCTATAATCTTGAACCCTTTGACCGTTAAAACGTTTTGGGTTATTGTCCCCGTTTTATCGGAACAAAGTATGTCCATTCCTGCCATTTCCTCAATTGCAACAAGCTTGCTGACTATGGCTCCTTTTTTGGAGAGCATCAATGCGCCGGCAGCCATCGTCACGCTCAGAACGGCGGGCATGGCCGACGGAATGGCCGCGACGGTAAGAACAAGCGAAAACTGAATCAGCTCCCAGAAGCTCTGATGCCTGAAAAGCCCCGCTACTACGATAATACTTACAAGGACAAAGTTGAGAGCGATGAGGTAATCACCTATTTTCTCCACAGCCTTCTGGAAATGACTTTCCGTCTTTGCGTCTGAAACAAGCTTGGCTGTCCTGCCGAAGAACGTATTTGTCGCCGTCCCATAGACGAGGGCAAGCATTTCACCCTGCTTGGCAATCGAACCCGAATAGGCTATGTCCGATTCATGTTTTTCGACGGGAAGCGATTCCCCCGTCAGCGCGGCCTCGTCGACGAGAAGATAATCCCCCTTGAGCAGTTTTATATCCGCAGGGATTATGTCGCCGAGCCTGACCCTGATAATATCTCCGGGAACAAGGAGCCGGGCTTCCATTTCAGCCCATTTCCCGTCGCGAAGCACTCGAGTTTTGCTAGCAAGCCGTTTTTTCAGGGCATCAATGGCGTTGCCTGCTTTATATTCCTGGAAAAACTCAATACAGGCATTCAATAGCAGAAGGAAAGCTATAATCGCGAAATCGTCCCAATGCTCTATGATAGCGCTTAGTATGGCTGCAATTTCAATCATCCAGGGAATAGGACCCCAGAAATTTCTGAAGAACTTTATGAGAAGACTTTCTTTTTTCTCCTCGAGTTCATTGAGCCCGTATTCATTCATCCGGCTTTCGGCTTCGGACTGCGTGAGTCCCGCCGCCATATCGGACGAAAGGTCCTTCAAAAGACTATCGATTGCTTCCTTCTGCGCTTTATCCGTATCAATAAGAATTACCGACATTTTTCATCCCCCTGCTTAGGTTTCTCTATTCCTGGCAATCTTCGAATCTAGCCTTTTGTAAGGCTTTTTACAAGCATAGGGCTGAGAAGAACTGTGGCGGGAATGTTTTACTTCAGTTCAACAAGAAGGCATGAATGCTTTTTCAGCTCTGCTGTTATTCTGCCATTCTTTATTGAGATTTTCTTATTGTTCCAGAAATCCAAAGCGGAACCCATGTTTTCCATTTTGTTTTTCATCAGATCGAAAGAAAATTCCTTTGACTCTTCTCCCCAGTTGATCAAAAGCAGCCTGGCTTTATTGTTCTTAAGTCTCTGCACCCAGACGGAAGGTTTTTCAGAAGAGAACAGATCAAGCGGAATGCCTGCTTCTCCGACTTCGGCAGAAAGTGTTTTTCTTGCCAGTTCCAGTCCGTCCTTATTGAGTTTTGTAATGTCATCGGAAAGGTTTATCGCGCCGCCGCTGATAAGAATGAGACTCAGGAGTATTTCAACTTCCTTTTGATTTATTTTAACAATACTTGTGTTGAAAAAAGGCGGATATTCTTTGACTTCAGGTTCAACATAAACCAGGCAGGGCTTTAATCTGTTAAGATCTTTATCGTTAGATGTTTCCTGGCCTCTGCAAAGCGTGAAGTCAGGGTCGTTTATCCAGAATTTTCCATTACTCCAGAAACGTGACGCGATAGAAAATACATTTTCACATACATGCTTCCAATCTGCATGTATGTCGGCAGAGACTCTTACGGCATCTACATATTTATTCCCCGCCATGAACGGATAATTACAGCCTAGTATATCGGCTTTGCCAACGGTCGCTTTGTATACTGATTCGACGATTTTTCTGACTATTTTCCCCCTTGGAACTGCCGGATTTGCAAAGGCCGGCGCTCTTAATGTGGACTCAAGAAAATCCAGTTTGAAATATTTATATCCCATTTCTGTGTAACGTTTGAACAGCTCATACAGCCATTTCTGTACCTTCGGCAATGAAGGATCCAGCACGAAGCCGTAACGTTTCATGCAACTAAAAACAAGCGCGGGAAGGCCAGATTCACCTTTCGCCAGCATCTCTGAATCCCACTGCGCTATACGTGCGTGCGGTTCTATTATGGACGGGGCAAACCACAGGCCTGGTTCGAAGCCCATTTTCGTTATTTTATCTGCAAGCGATTTCATCCCTGACTTGAACAGTGGGTTCGCGTCCCATTCTCCGTAGCAGTACTCCCAGCCGTCATCCACGATGATGCGTTTGACGTATTTCGACAATACCGGGTCACGCTTTATAAATTCGGCGTTTTTAAGCACCTCGTCTTCTGTTATCGTCCACCTGTAATAATCCCAGCTGTTCCAGCCCGGCGTGACTTCCTTGGGCGATTTTTTTACCTCGATATTTTCATCGGCCCACAAATTCATCATGCCGTGCCCGTCGCGTGACACTTTGATTTTCAATGAGTTAGACTCTGCTGTCTGACCCTTTTTGCCGTCCCCTGTTTCTGTTTGTACCGACAGCGACTTAATTGAGTTTTTAATCATGCTCCCGCTTATTGACGATATATTGTCCTGCATCATCTTGTGAGACAGCTGCATGGTTTCGCCCTTGAACGTCAACATGTGCATAAAATAACTTTTGAAGGATTCCTCTTTCTTTATATTTCCGGTGACGAATGAACGGCATCCTCCCATTTTTAAGCCGTGCTGCAAAACATGCTCCGCTTTGACGTTTTCGGTATGTAGAGAAACTAATTTCAATTTACTTATATTGCGTGAGAGAGTTCCCTTAAAATCTATCGATATCTCATCCTGATTTTTTATGGAAAACGTGAGCGACCACTTACCCATATCATTCTTGGTTTCAAAACTTATTTTACTGGCGTTCGAATCAATCCTTTTCCATTTGAAATCGTCAAAAATTTCTTCATCGTCTCCATGTATCAGCCTGGTGACGCAGTTGTCCAGTTTTAGAGAAGACAGTTCAATCGAAAATTTGCCATTTTTTACTGAGACCGGCATCTTGTTTGTTTTCATCTTAACTACCTTTTATTTAAGAACTCTGGCGTACCACGAGTTCAGGTTTTATTTTTACATCTATGATTTTACCGTTCAGGAAATCTTCGTTCCGGAAGAGTCTCACAGCTTCCGCTCCCTGCGTTTTCCAGTTTGTATCGACAGTCGTGAGGGGAGGGGAATAAAATTCAGACTCAGGAAGATTGTCGAAGCCGCATAGCGCCAGTTTTTCCGGGACTTTTATTCCGGAATTTCTGCAAAAAGAGAGAATATTTAGCGCATGGATGTCGGTGGCCGCGAAAATAGCGGTCGGCGGCGCGGACAATTCCATCAATGATTTCACGGCGGAAGCCGTTTCTTCATAACTGTCCTTCTCGACTCCTTTAATAAGCCGCAAGTCTAGGTCTATATCGTTTTCGTGCAAGGTTTTTGTGTAGGCTTCAAGTCGCGATACGAACCAGTACCCGCTCTTTCCCGTGATGAAGGCGATCCTTTTATGTCCCTGTCCAAGAAGATACTTCATTGCAATCACCGCCGCGTTTTTTAAGTCGGAACGCACTGTTGAAAAGGTCTTATCCTTTGTTATCGAATGATATTTTACAATTTTCCAAAGCGCCTGATCCTTGAGTTTTTCGAACAATACTCCTTCGGATGCCGGGGCAATGAGATTCAACTCTTTTATCGTATTCAGGTTGTTAAGTATAAAATCGGAGGAAACTGTTTTTATTTCTATATTGTTTTTTGCGGCTTCCTCAATGATTCCCTGATTTATCTGGCTGTATATGATGGACTGATTGTTGTTTGCGGGACCTATCAGGAAAATCTCTTTTACCATCCTGTCCCTTTTTATTACGGACGATCCGGTCTTAGTGGATTTCTTAATCAGTCCCTGGGCCGCAAGTTCGGCTATCACACGCCTTGCAGTGATTCCGCTTACTTCGTACTGAATGCATATTTCGCGGAGCGTCGGAAATTTGCTTTTATTGAAGAGGCCGCGTTCTATTTCGACTTTCAAATCGGTGCTTACTTTTTTCCAAAGTGACTCTTTTGCTTTGCTCATTTGCCACTAATATGTATGTTGATTTAATTAATACTATATTATGTATACAAAATAGGCCGCTGTCAACACCTGAATAAAAAATATCATGGGAAATTATTATGAGACTATGGACTTGTCGCGGTACTGGGCGGGCGGGAGGCCGGAGAAGGATTTGAAGGAACGGGAGAAGTGATACTGATTGTCGAAGCCGAGATAATCGCTTATTTCCTTGACCATCAGGCGCGGATCCTTTAGCATCGCGGCGGCGTGTGTCATTTTGAAATCTGAGAATGCTTTTGCCGGAGGAACTCCGAGGAGCTTTCTGCATTTATGGGCGAAGGAGCTTTCGCTCATTGCCATATATTCCGCCATCTCCGGGACTGACAGGTCCCTGGTTATATTCGAATCGAAAAACTTCATGAGGTTGTTTGTGAAGGCGTGTTCGGCGCAGCCCGCGGAGAAGGCAGGCGAAAGAGAGTCGGCCGGAAGCGCCCGGACAAGATGCCAGAAAAGCTCCTCCATCACGGCATCCTGTATGTGCGGCGCGATATGGTCGGCGGTAGCGGCTTCGGCCTCAAGACGCATTACCAGGTTTTGATATATGCTACGCGGAATAATTCCTTTTTGATGCGAGGGCGTGCAGTTTTTGCGGAAGAGTGAATTCCCCCTCGAACTCGGAGCGCGGCCTTCCATCTGGAAATTGACGGCGACATATGAAAGGGGCGGTTCAAGGGTATCGCTATGCATATCGCCCGGCTTGACGATGACGAATTCGTCCGGCCCCATGCAAAAATCCGTGCCGTTTAAATTGCATTTGTAAGACCCTTCGCAAGCGAGGATTATCTCGTATTTGAAATGCGTGTGTGCAGAATAGAGGTAAAACTCGGTAAGGCGGCTTATCGTCATCCCGAGGAAAACCGGTCTACTGCCGGAGGAGGTACCCGTCCCGGTGGCTTTAGGTATATCAGTTCTAAGTATTCGTTGAGTCATTCTTGAAAGACCCGGATTTTATAATAAACTATATTTCTAATATAGCGCATGGAGCATGATATGGGAAAGCTCGAATCGAAAATTCATCTTTACCGGACGCTTTTGTGTCAGATTGACGCTGGTGTTCCTATTGTCAAGGCCCTGCGCAGTGTCGGGAGATCAAGATCTACAGCGATTGCCGGACGGATGGCATCCGACATAGAAGAGGGCAGGGGGAGTCTCAGTGAAGTGATGGCGGGATATCCTGCATTTTTCTCGGAGTACGAGGTAAAACTTTTAGCGGCTTCGGAAAGAACGGGCCGCATGGAGGATGCCTTCCGGAAGCTTGCGGACATTTTTGAGAAGCGTCGAAAGTTAAGGTCGGAAATAGTTTCGGCACTGACATATCCGGTGCTTCTCTATCTTGCCGGTTCGATCCTGCTGCCCTTTATATCATATATGATAAATGGAAAATCTCAGGTTCGGATGTTTGCCGAGACTATTCTGTTGCTTTCGCTTCCTTTGCTTATTGCTCTGCCTGCCGCAATATTGAGAGTTTCCGGCAAAAATGTCAGGAAAGGATTATATTTTGTAATCGGCGGAATTCCGGGAATCGGCCGTTTTGCTTTCCTCGCGGGCATGGCGGATTTTTTTGAGATTTACGGAAGCTGTGTCCAGTCAGGGACGGGTGCTATAACGTCAGTACAGGCGGCATGTTCGGCGTGCAGAAATCCTTTTCTGGCATGGAAACTAGCTGTCCTTCCGCGAATGATGGAGGCGCAGAACTGTCCGCTTTCAGAGGCGGTCCGGCAGAGCGGTGCGGTCTCGAAGCTCTTTGATGATGCGGTACTTTCGATGATATCTTCAGGCGAGGAAACGGGGCGGATACCCGAAACATCTTTTATTGTTGCGGAGAGATATGAAGAAGGGGCAAGGAAAACTCTCGCTTTCCTTGCCCGCGCAATTCCGACTATTATCTACCTTGCGGCAGTTTGCTTCATTGCCTGGCAGATAATCATTCTTTTTTCATCGCTTATCCGGAAGACCACTGAAGCCTTCTGAAGAACGGTCAGGCTCTTTTTGAGAGGGTGCCTTTCTCGTATGTTTTGAGATCGTTGAGCCATGACATTCCGGCGGGTACTCCTGATTCAAGGCAGAAATAATCCCATACGGCTGAGTGCGGCAGGCTCTTTGCCTCTTCCATGATGGCAAGCTTCTCGGCGTTGCGGCCTTCGCCTTCGAGCTTCTTGAGTTCTTCCACCGGATCAAGCAGCGCGAAGAGAAGTGACTTCTGGAAGCTTCTCGCGCCGATTGTCCAGGCGGCTATCCGGTTGATGCTGGCATCAAAATAGTCAAGAGCGAGATATACCCTTTCAAGCGCGTCGCCGCGGACGAGTTCTCTGGAGAGGTTTATGACGTCGTCGTTGAAAATAACCACATGATCGGAGTCCCAGCGGATCGGGCGGCTCACATGGATAAGGGCTTCCGGTATGAACGAAAGCACGGCTGAAAGCTTGTCGTGGATAGTCTCGGTCGGGTGGTAGTGCCCCATGTCCATGCAGGGCATGATCTTTCTCGACACCGCATAGGCCAGATAAAATTCATTGCTGCCCGGAACGTATTCTTCCGAGCCGAGCCCGAAGAGTTTGCCTTCGACAGCATCCTTGACCATCATTGATACCTTATCCGCGAAAATGGCGTCGTAGGATTCCACGAGGCGTTTTCTTGGACTCCAGCGGTCGGCGGGGAAATCCTTCGAGCCGTCCGGCACCCAGAAATTTATTACGGTTGTGTCTTCGAGTTCTTTTGCGAAGTGCGCTGCGATGTGGCGACAGCGTTTAGCGTGTTCTATCCAGAAATCCCTTATGCCTTTGTCCGCGTTGGCTAGAGTGTAGCCGGAGGCGGCTTTCGGGTGGGAGAAGAAAGTGGGGTTGAAATCCAGCTTGAGTCCTCTCGCCTTTGCCCAGTCGAGCCAGCCGGCGAAATGTTCGGTGCCGACCTGATCGCGGTCTACGAATTTTCCGTTGTTCTCAAGATAGATGGCGTGAAGATTGACCCTGTGCTTGCCGGGGATGAATGACAGCGCCTTGTCGAGATCCTGGCGCAGTTCGCCGGGTGTGCGGGCTTTGCCGGGGAAGTTGCCGGTCGCCATTATCCCGCCTGACAGTGAGGCGTCGGGGTTTTCGAAGCCGCCCACGTCATCGCCCTGCCAGCAGTGCAGAGATATTTTTGTTTTTGTGAGTTTCGACAAGGCTTTTTTTACGTCCACGCCTATTGACGCGTAAACCTGGCTTGCCTCTTCAAAGTTTTTTCTGATTGCTGATTCATTCGGCACTGGATAGTCCATGTTTTTACTTCCTTTAAATTTAAGACTCAGCTTTTTTAAACGGACTGGGCATCAAATAAATAGCACCAAAAATCGATTTGTCCAGACTTGATATGCTGTTTTCAGCGAATGAACGGCTCCGTAAAAAAGCGTCCGGCTGGGCATTATTGTTGAGGCTTTGCCTGGTCGAGGTAGAGGATGACGGAGCGCATGCCGCCTTTTTTATAGAGGTCGCGGAAAAGACGGTAGCCGTCGCCGTAGACGGGATTCGGGTTGTAATCCATGCGGACGTTAAAGGACTCGTTACCCAGGGCAGAGTTGAATCGTCCGGCAATAAATTCGGCCCATCCCTCCTTTACCTTAAGGTCTGATATGTCCGGATAGTTCTCCTGCATCCAGTCGTGTGCGAGTTCGTGGGCCATGACTTCGGCGAGTTTTTTTCTGGATAGGCCGTATAGGGCTATTATCGAGTATGTCTTTTCTTTCACAACTGATTTGACAATCTCTCCTTTGTCTGTGACTGTTTGTTCGATGGAGGTCTTAAAAATGAAGACACCTTGTTCCTGTCCGGTGGATGGGTCGTTGTTGGAGCAGCTTTTTAGTGTATTTTCATCCGCGAGCGTGAAAGGCACATGGTGTCCGGTATATATTCCGAGTTCTTTTTTCATGATGGCGCGGACTTCCTTGAAGACTGGAGACGCTTCTTCATTGTCGAAGACCGCCGTTTCGTTGCATTTTGAGCAAAGATGCCTGCCGTCATCCAGTACCCTATAATCCGCGCATGGCAGGAGGCAGCTGCAACAACGAGGCTTGTTTGCGCAGCCGGGGCAGACAAAATTGCGTTTATCGCCGTTGAAGAATGATCCGCCCGACGCCTTTTTCCCGCAGATGATACACATCGGGAAAGTTGTCGAGAGGCATTTTTTTGAGCAATATATTTTGTCGCCGCTTTTGAAGCATTCGCCTTTTGCGGGCTTCCTGCATACGCTGCATTTGGGTAATTTTGTCTCTATATATTTATTCACGCATTGCTTGGAGCAGAATGTTTTGCCGTCCATTTTTATGAATCTGGCCCCCTGCTTTATACTATCCCGACAAACAAAGCAGTAGAGTTTCTGAGTCGCGGCATGGGCATTGAAAGAGGCGGCGGTGGCTGTAACGAAAAGCAGAGCGCACAGTATCCGCGAGAACCGGTGGAAGGAGTTGTTTTTCAGATAACGCATGATTGAAACATTACACCATTGGATTTATGTCAGCAACATATATATTTCATCCTTGAATATATTTCAAGTCTTCCTATATTAAAACAGGGGGACGGAGGAAGCTTTAAATAAGACCCTCTTATTATTATAGAAAGTCAGGATAGGGCGGAATGGGATTGGGAAGCGAGCAGGTTATAGTAATAGATATTGTCATTAAAAACAGTCTGGGACTGCATGCCCGCCCTGCATCCATGTTAGTACAGTTGGCGTCTACTTTTGACTCGGAAATATTCGTGGAAAAAGAGGGCGAAAAGGTGAACGGGAAAAGCTTGATGGGGCTTCTGATGTTGGCCGCAGGCTGCGGTACCATCCTGAAGCTTCAGGCAGAAGGCCCTGACTCAGAGCTTGCGTTAAAAGCCTTGGTTGAGCTTATCGACGGTAAATTTAACGAGGAATAAGCAGAGTGGGCGTTGAGAAAAAAGAAATCGTTTTTCACGGGATTCCTGCGTCTCCAGGCATAGCCATAGGCACAGTGTTGCTTGTCGGCATGCAGGACGTTATCTACAAGGAGCCTGAAAACAAGAAAATCCCCCCTTCCGAGATAGAAGTTGAAATATCACGTTTCAGGAAGGCGGTAGAGAAAACCCGTTTTGAAATTCAGGAGCTTCAGCGCAAACTCCATGGTCAGCTTGCGGAACGCGAAGCAAGTATATTCGACGCACATCTGCTTATCCTTGAAGACAGGATGATCAACGATGAAATAGAGGATGTTGTCAGAGAAAAATGTATTGCCGCGGACTATGTCTTCTTTTCCATAATAAAAAGGTATACATCGGCACTGACAGCGATGGACGATAAGTACATCAGCGAGAGGGTGGCCGATATACAAGATGTGGCGTCCCGGGTGATTGCCAACCTTCAGGGGTTCAGGCGTCCCGTTCTGGATCAGCTTCCTGGACAAAGAATAATCATAGCAAGAGACCTCGCTCCCTCGGATACCGCAATGCTCGACAGGGACAATGTCCAGGCGTTTGCCACAGAGTCGGGGAGCCGGACTTCCCATACGGCCATACTCGCTCGTTCGATGCAGATACCCGCGGTGGTCGGACTCAGAAATTTTGTCGAAAGACTGGGAAACGGCGATCTTGTCATTATCGACGGATTTATCGGCGCGGTAATAATAAACCCGAAGCAGGAAACCCAGAATCTCTATCTTCTCAAAGAATCCAGAGAGGAAAAATACTATGCCGACCTCCTGAAGGAGTCAAGACTGCGCCCTGAGACTACCGATGGTTACTGCATTCAGCTGGCGGCCAATATCGAAAATTCAAGCGATATCGCACAGGCGAAAAAGTACGGAGCCGCCGGTATAGGCCTTTTCCGGACAGAGTACCTTTATATGAACTCAAGTGTTCCGCCGGACGAGGAATCTCAGTTTGCGGTCTATAAGAAAGCGGCTGTGGAGATGGGGGAAGCCAATACTGTGATAAGGACTATGGACCTTGGCGGAGACAAGCTCTCTGATCTGCTTTCGGCCCACTTCGAGCCGAACCCGTTTCTGGGGCTGAGAGCCATCAGGCTCTGCCTTCAGGAAAGACGTGACCTCTTTCGCACTCAGCTCCGGGCGATACTCAGGGCCAGCGCATTCGGCAATATAAGCATAATGTTCCCGATGATAACATGTGTTGATGAAGTTGACAGTCTTATCGATTTTGTAAACAATATCAAAGACGAGCTCAAAAAAGAGAAAATTTCCTTTAAGGAAGACATAGAAACAGGGATAATGATAGAAACCCCTTCGGCCGCGCTTCAGGCCGAGGTGCTGGCCGAAAAAGTTGACTTTTTCAGTATCGGAACAAACGATCTTGTGCAGTATACCCTGGCCGTTGACAGGAGTAATGACCATGTGGCGTATCTCTATCAGCCCTGTCATCCAGCAGTCCTCAGGTTAATGGCAAATGTTGTGAAGGCGGCCCGCGAAAACCATATATGGGTGAGCGTCTGTGGCGAAATGGCTGGAGATCCCCGCTATATCCCGTTACTCGTCGGCATGGGCGTTAATGAGCTAAGCATGAGTCCCGTTTCCCTGGGGTCGATAAGAAGGATTATAAGAAGGATAAGGATGTATGATGCGGAAGAGGTACTACGCTCCGCTCTTAAATGTATAAATGCCCAGGACGCGCAGGGAATATCCGAAGACTTCCTTTATGCGATTGCTCCGGACATCGTGAACATCACGATGAAAGGTATCTGACAATCGGGCGCTCTTTTCTCTTTTTTTTGTGACAATATGTCGCAGTGAGACAGCTTTTTTTTATGTTCCTCTATTGTTTGCTCATATTAGTCGAAATTGATATTTTCTTGTAACTGGTTGATGGTAATTGTCTTCTGTACTGTGATTGCTGCTTTGGCATCGTTGTTGCTATATAGATGGACACTGAAACTTGTAAAATAAATTATTTTTGGAGGAAAACTACCATGTCGAAAATACTAGGAATAGATCTTGGTACAACAAACAGCTGCATGTCCGTTATGGAACATGGCGAGGCGAAGGTAATACCCAACTCGGAAGGGCACAGGACGACTCCTTCAGTCGTGGCGTTTACAAAGAACGGCGAACGGCTGGTCGGTCATACAGCAAAGCGTCAGTCGGTAACCAATCCCAAGAACACTGTTTACTCTATAAAGAGGTTCATGGGGCGCAAATTTGATGAAGTCAAGCACGAAATCGAGCTCGTTCCCTACGAAGTAGTGAAGGCGAAGAACGGCGACGTTAACGTCAAAGTAGGCGACAATGTTTACTCGCCGCCGGAAATATCCGCGATGATCCTTCAGAAACTCAAAACCGACGCCGAAGCTTACCTTGGCGAAAAAATAACGAAAGCCGTGATAACTGTTCCGGCTTACTTCAACGACAGTCAGCGTCAGGCGACTAAAGACGCCGGACGTATCGCGGGTCTCGAAGTCGAACGGATTATAAACGAGCCCACCGCCGCATCGCGTATATGACCTCGGAGGCGGTACATTTGATATATCAATTCTGGAAATAGGCGACGGCGTGTTTGAAGTCAAGGCCACAAACGGCGATACCCATCTTGGTGGGGACGACTTTGACCAGGCCATCATCAACCATCTCGCGGACGAATTCAAGAAAGAAAACGGTGTAAACCTTCGGAGTGACCCACAGGCCCTTCAGCGCCTTAAGGAAGCCTCTGAAAAAGCCAAATGCGAGCTCTCGTCGAGCATGTCGACCGAAGTCAATCTGCCGTTTATAACGATGAACCTAGTCGGCCCCTTGCACCTTAACATAACCCTTAGCCGTGCGGCGTTGGAAAAGCTTTGCGACGACCTTATGGCGCGCACTGAAAATCCCTGCAAGTCATGCTTGCGTGACGCCGGGTTCAATGCCTCTCAGGTTGATGAAATAATACTCGTTGGTGGTCAGACTAGGATGCCGAAAGTCCAGGAAATCGCCGAAAAGATATTCGGCAAGAAGCCCAATAGAAGTGTCAATCCCGATGAAGTAGTCGCTTGTGGCGCGGCCATCCAGGGCGGTGTGCTTTCCGGTCAGGTCGAAGATGTTGTTCTTCTCGACGTTACCCCGCTTTCTCTCGGGATCGAGACGCTTGGCGGCATAGCGACAAAACTCATCGAACGCAATACCACTATCCCCACAAGAAAGAGCGAAATATTCAGCACAGCAAGTGATGGTCAGCCTTCTGTTGATATACATGTGCTCCAAGGGGAACGCGAAATGTCCAGGGACAATAAGAGCATCGGGCGTTTCAGGCTTGACGGGATTCCTTCGGCGCCGCGCGGCGTTCCGCAGATTGAAGTTATATTCGATATCGACGCAAATGGCATACTTCACGTGACGGCTAAGGATCTCGGCACCGGCAAGGAACAGAAAATAACCATTACAGCAAGCTCAGGTCTCAATGAAGAGGAAATAAAGAAGATGGTCGATGACGCCAAGTCTCACGAAAGTGATGACAAGGCCGCAAAGGAAAAGATAGAAGTCCACAACAAGGCCGACTCAATGGTCTACCAGACCGAAAAACAGCTCAAGGAATTCGGCGAAAAGGTCCCGGCCGAGATCAAGCAGCCTGTCGAAGAAGGTATCGAACAGCTCAAAAAAGACATAGCGTCTGACGATACAGAGGCGATGAAGAATACCATGCAGAAAATAGAAGAGCACCTGATGAAGTTCGGTCAGGAAATCTACCAGCACGCTCAGAAGGAACAGGCATCCTCTGGCGCCGCACCAGGCGCTGAATCAGGCGAACAAGCTTCTTCCGAAACAAAAGCCGATTCCGAAGCGGGAGCTAAAAAAGACGGCTTTGTAGATGCCGAAATAGTGGATGACGAAAAATAACAGTTGAGATATTCAGGGAAGACCCGACAATTTTATGAAACTGCCGGGCCTTTTTCTGTGTATATTGAATTATAACTGAAATCTAAAAACAAAACTCAAAAAGGAGGAGAAGTAAATGGCAAAGATGAAAGTCCAGCCACTCGGCGACCGCGTTCTCGTACAGTCGGTTGAATCGGCGGAACAGGTAAAAGGCGGAATCGTCATCCCTGACACAGCAAAAGAAAAACCCCAGGAAGCTAAAGTCGTAGCGCTCGGGACAGGCAAAGTCGACGAAAAAGGCAAGAAGCTGCCCTTTGATGTGAAGGTTGGCGATGTCGTCCTCACAAGCAAATACGGCGGTACTGAAGTCAAAATCGATGATCAGGAATACAAAATCCTGAATTCCGAAGATATTCTCGCAGTTATCAGCAAATAATCATCTAAAATACATCCAAGGAGGATTTAGAAAAATGGCAAAACAGTTGCTTTTCAATGAAGAAGCACGCCGCAAGCTTCTTTCCGGCGTGGAACAGCTCTCCAGAGCTGTAAAGGCCACCCTCGGTCCCAAGGGCCGTAACGTGGTACTCGATAAGAAATTCGGTTCACCAACCGTAACAAAAGACGGCGTAACAGTCGCGAAGGAAATTGATCTTCAGGATTCCTTCGAAAATATGGGCGCCCAGATGGTCCGCGAAGTCGCAAGCAAAACTTCCGATATCGCTGGCGACGGCACCACAACGGCGACAGTCCTTGCGGAAGCTATCTTCCGTCAGGGCCTCAAGAACGTTACATCGGGCGCAAACCCCATGGAACTTAAACGCGGTATCGACAAGACAGTCGAAGCCATAGTCGGTAAACTCGCCGATTTCAGCAAGAAGGTCAAAGACCGCGAACAGGTTGCACAGGTTGCCACAATCTCCGCCAATGGCGACATCACCATCGGCGAAATCATTGCCGAAGCGATGGATAAGGTCGGCAAAGACGGCACTATCACTGTCGAAGAAGCCAAGACAATCGAAACAACCCTCGACGTCGTCGAAGGCATGCAGTTCGACAAAGGTTACCTCTCTCCCTATTTCGTGACCAATGCCGAAGCAATGGAAACAGTTCTCGAAGATTGCTACATCCTCATCAACGAAAAGAAGATCAGCAACCTTAACGACATGCTTCCGCTCCTCCAGTCCGTAGCAAAACAGGCGAAACCTCTCCTGATTATTGCCGAAGACGTCGAAGGCGAAGCTCTCGCAACCCTCGTCATCAATAAGATGCGCGGTATCCTGAACGTCTGCGCCGTTAAGTCTCCAGGTTTCGGCGACCGCCGCAAGGCCATGCTCGAAGACATAGCCGTCCTCACAGGCGGAACATGTATCTCCGAAGACCTCGGCCTCAAGCTTGAAAACATCAAGATTGAGCAGCTCGGCAAAGCCAAGAGAATCACCATCGACAAGGAAAACACCACCATCGTCGAAGGCGCAGGCAAGCAGTCTGCTATCATCGGACGCGTCAATCAGATCCGCAGACAGATCGAAGAGACCACATCCGATTACGACCGTGAAAAACTTCAGGAACGTCTCGCGAAACTCGCAGGCGGCGTAGCTGTAATCAACGTTGGTGCTGCTACCGAAACCGAAATGAAGGAAAAGAAAGCCCGCGTAGAAGATGCTCTCCACGCAACACGTGCTGCTGTCGAAGAGGGTATCGTTCCCGGAGGCGGCGTCGCCCTTCTCCGCGCTGCTAAATCAATAAAAGACCTCAAGCTCTCTGGCGATGAAGCTATCGGCTCGGAGATTGTTTTCCGCGCTATCGAAGAACCTCTCCGCCAGCTTGCGGCGAACGGCGGCTACGAAGGCAGCATAGTCGTACAGAGGGTCAACGAAATGAAAGCCACTGAAGGCTTCAACGTTGCCACTGGCGAATATGTCGATATGCTCAAAGCCGGTATCATCGACCCGACCAAGGTAACACGTTCAGCTCTGCAGAACGCGGCTTCCATATCGGGACTTCTGCTCACGACCGAATGCATCGTTACTGAAATTCCTGAAAAGGAATCATCCGCGCCTGCAGGTGGCGGTATGGGCGGCATGGGCGGCATGGGCGGCATGGGCGGCATGATGTAATCCATCATCCAGCTCTCAGCTGAATATACTCAACACGGCGGACTTCAAAATCCGCCGTGTTTTTTTTGTGCAATACGGCCCCGAAAGTTGGAGAGATTGAATAAGTGTAAAAGACTCCTAAGCTAAAAACAAGAAAAAGGTGGTTTGCAATCCGCGCAGAAACGTTATATGATTATGTGGAGTCTTTACATCAATCTTTGATTTAAAAGTACTCCAGTTTCGGGGCCAAGCGCATATGCCCCGAATCACTGGGAGGAATAAGAGAATGAGCGTAATAAGTAAAACGATGTTAGTTTTCTTGTGCATGTTAACTCTGGGAATATTTCTATCTTTATTCTATTCCCTAGAAAAAATTCCACATACATCACAAATACAAGCACAAATGATCAAAATACAATTAGCTATACATGGTTATTTTAGCACTAACAAAAAACTTCCTAAATCGTTGAAAGATATAAAATTGCCCATCAATGATATTTTCCTCAAAGATTGGGAAAGTAAAATTGAATACTCAGCTAATGCAGATACGATAACACTAATAGTTGCAGATAAAGAGATTAAGATTAAAATGACTTTTGAAATACAACATCCCCAAGAAGATAAAATCTATATATGGGAAAATAATAAATGGGTTCGTAAAAACTAAGAATCTATTAGTACGCTTAACCCCTAGCTCATTCAGGTCCGACCCTGTTTTAAAATTGTAAGTCATTTATTGTCAAGATATTTATAGCCGTTTTTTACTAAAAACAGCCCTTAGAGCTATTTTTAAACCATTAAAAAATGCGTATAAGAGTTTTCTTTTTGCCATCGTGTATAATTTCATTAAAACTAATAAATATACCATAAAAAATAGCTTTAAGACCTTAAAAATGCAAATTTTAAAAATTAAATCTTGGATATGAACAAGTTATAAACCTAAAATATGGTCTGACCAGAACGAGGTTCATCCGTAGTTCTGATGGAAGTCATCGTCCGTCGTCAGAAGATAGAGTATTGCTTCTATTACCCCGAGTACCCCTGGAATAGCAGTCCAGCAGAACAGAAGATATAGTAACCCTTGAAAGGGTCGGCCCAGATAAAACTTGTGTATTCCGAACGTTCCTAGAAAAAATGCCAGAATTGCTGCGATGCCACGATTCTTCATTGCTGCTTCTCCTCTATTTTGTCTGGGGCTGTGGATGCCAGAAGTTCCTGCGACGCCCTGACCCTGTTCAACCTATGGCTCATGTAGGCCATTATCAATGTCTCAATTCCAAAATCGTCAAGAAACCCCACTGGAAAGAATATATCGGGAATGATGTCCAGCGGCAGGATGAGGTACAGTATCCCAAGCCCGATGATGAACAGCTTTTCCAGCAGCGATATTTCTTTGGAGAATACATAACAGACAACCCCGGCGAAAAAGGCTTTCAGACTCCATTGATTTTTCTTTTGCATAACAACTCCTCTTTGCAAATATAAACCATCATCAGAGTTTTTTCTTATCGATTTTCAGATTGGTGATCAGCTTGAAGAACTTCCGATAGTGTTTGGCAATGGCGTCCTTCGCTTCCGAGTACATGAATTGCTTCTGGTCGGCGGCAAACCTTCCATTCACAGTACTGATTAGCAAATATTGGCAATTTCTCGTGCGGGGGTCTTGTTGGGCTCCATTTTACGACTCGGCGAACGTATCATTAAAAGAAAATTGCAAAGAAGAAAGCCGTCAGGAAAGCTGTTGCCTCGGCGCTGGCACCGGGGGGGGCTCCGCCCAGAATACAACAGCGATAATAGGGAAGTAAAATAGTTGCTGGCAGAGCGTTGGCAATAACAGGGATTGATGCTACTGTATGATGTGCCATCGCATTAAAAATGTAATGATTCCAACCCCCTCTTTCCTGTCGTTGCCGTTGTCGCGATGATTTGAGAACGTTCGAGATATTCAAGAAAGTAAATATAAATGAAGCCGAGCATCAAGGCCGTTCGCGGAACCTTTTCCCATATATTGTCGCGCCTTTTTGGACATCTCCAGGCAACGAAGTATACCGAAGATGAAGCACCTCTCCGTGCTGAATTGTTCAGTATTGACCAGATG
>Ga0209417_1002576_pt1 | contig 27208 bp, 31 predicted proteins | sample RifGroF2_FD_184002 | JGI IMG/M metagenome (GOLD analysis project Ga0209417, IMG submission 184002) | Groundwater microbial communities from Rifle, Colorado, USA - Groundwater F2 (SPAdes) (version 2) | ecosystem: Environmental > Aquatic > Deep subsurface > Groundwater | place: Rifle, Colorado... | reverse complement strand
GGAATAAGAATTGATTACGGTTCCAGAAGTGTAATTGTAAACGGAAAAGATTTAAAGCCAGATGAAATTGATGTTCCATATATTACAGCGATTACATTTTTAGAATTAGAATTGATATACCTATTAAGAATTTTAGATGATATCACAGAGAATGAAGCATATATGATCATTAATCATGGATTAAGAACGTATAATCCAAGATTACATTCTCTTGCACAATCTATCTGCGATAGAAGTAAAGATGGAGTATACCTTCTCGTAGGACGGCCTTAGTATGGGGCCCTCTAAGAAGAAATTCTTAGTTGAATAATCTGCTTAATTGCTGGAACTCACTAAGAGCCTCTATGCCTATATTAATATAGGAACGAAAGTAGAAATAAGTTAGAGGATGTCCTATGGTGATAGTAAGCCTAAGGGATAGTTATATTAAATCAGTAATATAACAAAATGGGGAATCAGCAGCGAAATCTAATTAGAAATAATTAGTAATCGTTCAACGACTATCCGAAAGCTATATAAGTATATAGTGAGTAGTCCTGAGATGGACATTAGGAGTACGGCCTAAGCAGGTGGGTGAGAATCCCTTAAATGGAAACAGCAGAATCCTAAAAGACACTTACTATGTCTTATGGATAATGATATAGTCTCGACTTCTAGGGAAAACCTAGAGAAGTTCATTAGTCTATTAGGCTATGAGAACTGCATAGATTAGCGACCTATGTGAAGATACTGCCTACGCTATCCAACTACTCTATACGGATATTAAGAATACGAAATATTAAGAAAAATATCGACGACTTAACACTCAGCGTTAGTCCATCTCTACTAGATGGGTACTCTGGAGATTTCGACGGTAATCGATTGCCGCCTTTAACTCGAAAGGGTTAATTGAATAATCTGTTTAATTGCTGGGACCCACTAAGAGCCTCTATGCCTATATGATTTATTTATATAGGAACGAAAGTAGAAATAAGTTAGAGGATGTTCTATGGTGATAGTAAGCCTAAGGGATAGTTAGCTTAATATAAGTTAACAAAATGGGGAATCAGCAGCTATATAATATTTATATTATTGTATCTTACATGAATGTCTGGTCAACATTCATTACTTAGAGGTGTATTACAAGGTAAAGGTTGTGGATATCTATGTGGAAAATTAAGAAAGACAATTTTGTGTACAAGGAAGAAAACTGGAAACCGCTAATTTATGATAAAACTAGAATTCTTATAGAAAGTAAAAAGTATTTAATATCATCACATGGAAGAGTTTATAATAAACTTAGTGATATATACCCATCTATAAGATCTAATAGAGAGTATAGAATAGTGACATTACATGAAGCCGAACTTAATGTATTAAAAGTAACTTATAGAATTCATAGATTAGTCGCATTAGCTTTTATCCCAAATCCAAATAAATTGCCACAAGTTAATCATAAATCTGGATATAAGGATCTTAATCTTAGCTTTAAACTTGAATGGTCAACCGGGCCGGATAATATCAGGCATGCGTTGATACATAAATTAAGAACTTCATATTTTACTATTGATCAAGTTCATGAGATATGTAAACTTATGGAGATTCCAAATTGGACTTTCTCTAGTATTATAAGACACTTCGATCTAGAAAAAGATATTAAGCATAATCTATATAAATTGGCAATAATTCATATATATCATAAAAAAGCATATTTAAATATAAGTAGCCAATATAAAATAGTTAGGCATTCTAACCCGAAATCTAAAAAAGTACTATATAAAATAGTTCATGAGATATGTAAACTTATGGAGATTCCAACTTGGACATATAATTCAATTACATTATATATAAAGAATAAATATAATTATAGTATACCTATAACTAGTATACGTGCGATATATGAAAAAAGAACTTTTACTTATATAAGTAAAAACTATAATATCCTAAAACATGCTAAGAGTTTTTCGTTATATTCATTAGACTTAGTTCATGATGTATGTAAACTTATGGAAATTCCAAATTGGTTATATAATTCAATTATCTTATATATAAAGAATAAATATAATTACACTGTAACAAAAAGCGTATTATCTAGAATTTCGAATAAGCTAACATGGACCGATGTTAGTCGTAATTATATACTAACACCTCTAGTAGATCAATAAATTTAAATATTATGTAGTTCAACGACTATCCGAAAACTACTAATTTATAGTAGTGAGTAGCTCTGAAATGAGCATTAGGAGTACGGCTCAAGCGAGTGGGTGAGAATCCCTTAAATGGAAATGACAGAATCCTAAAGAATAGTAATATTCTATGGATAATGATATAGTCTCAACTTCTAGGGAAAACCTAGAGAAGTTCATTAATCTAATAAGATTATGGGAACTGCATAGATTAGCGACCTATGTGAAGATATTGGATGCATTATATAGTTTAGCTGTAAGGGACTCTAGGTTAGTTGAAACCTTTAAACCGACATTATCTCCAAGATATAATTATATCTCACGAACCGATGGAAAATACTCTCCAAGAATGAGTTATATTAAAGACTATATAATCGTTCTTTCAGAGTTATATGAATTAGGTAGAGATAATTAGGAGGTGGTATCATGCCACCTCCTCATTTTTTATGTAATATAATTTAATTATATATTATATAATTAAGATATAAATTATCATTTATGTCTTAGCAGTATAATAATTATAAAAAGGAGGATTAATAATGAAATTACCATATTACTTTGAACATGAATTACCAATTAATGAGCCGCCGGATACGTTTGAGGTATTAACTGCCAATTGTAGATGTCTCTGCAATAGACCTATATATTTTGAAACTAATCGTTCTTCTATTGAAAATACTATGCCTCCATTTGAAAGACTTAGAGAAATTCCAGAAGCATTTAAACCACATCTTATCATTAAGTGTGGAAAACTTGTCTATCTTTGTAAAGCTTGTTATGATGAGTATACGATAGACTTAGAATTATCAGTATCTCAATATAGAAGACAATCTTGTATTATAGAAGATATTGAATAATATATAGAAAGGTTGTCGAATTATATATGTGTATGGATGATCTTACGGCAGTAAAAGCCGATCTTAAACTATTTATTCGTGAATTGACTTCTAAACATAAATTAAGTTCAATAGAAATTATTAGTATACTTGCAGAAGAAATAGTGATGTATAGTAAACCAACCATACTAGAAATTAAAACGCCAAGTACCCAAGCTGTCCAAATTCCATATTATTTTGAGCATGAGATTTTAGATATGGAACTTAGTGATATGCCAAAAATACTATTCTACGACAGCGAGTGTCTTATGTGTGGTAAATTATTATATACAGAATATGTTATACCAATATGTAAAAGATGCGATATTAAAGGAATTAAAGAAATACCAAGCGATTATAAAGCATATACGATATATACCGGATTGCAAAAATGTCATCATATTTGTAAAAAATGCTATGAAGATATTGCTAATGGAAATAATATTAAAAAAGATACTTAAGATAATAGCATATAAAGGAGTTTTCTAAAATAAATAAAAAAGGGGCTGCTCATATTGAATATAACTGATGATCTATGTGATAACCTTATAGTATTATCCGCTGAAAAATATAATTTAAATCTTAAAAAATATAGAAAAATCGTATTTTATATTGATGATCCAGATGCCGTCAATATGCTTATTACTAAATGTGATTTTAAAATTATTAAACAAAATAAGAGAATAGAAAAAGTCTTAAAAGTATCCACTGAGACAATTCTTGGATATGAATTACCAACTGATGATGCTATGATAAATCGTATTGCTATATCTAAAAAGTTTAAAGCAATACTCGCATATAATGCTCAGAATGGTTCTGTATATTGCATTTGCTTAATTCACCCAAGAAAACTTATGGACTTTTCTAAACTTCTTAATCCTATAATGCAAAATAATTTCGGTACAAAGGATGCCGATAATATATTTAAAGATATGAATTTTCAATGCAGTTCTGGAGAATATATTGAAATTTCTAAGATATCCAATAAGAAAAATAAACGCAAACATGATGATCATATGAAAGATATGCCAGTAAATGTTTTAAAGAAAGAGATCCATGATGAAAAACTAGTATTTGAAGATACTTCAGCATTATCTGATATTATGAAAGATATGGTACACTTTTTCAATAGTGATACAGAAAAATTATATAAGAAAATGCAGATTAATTATAAACGCGGTGTTATTATGTATGGAAATCCAGGAAATGGAAAAAGTTCAGTGATCCGCGAGATTATCCGAAGAGTTGGAACGGACATTAATAAAATCGTCATAAATCATATGAGATTACAAATATTTTACCAGAATTAATAACAGCATTAGATGGAGCTCCTTCCATAATTATTATGGAAGATTTAGATTCATTTATAGCACATGCTAACAGATCTCAATTTCTAAATATCTTAGATGGAATAGATATGAAATCTGGAGTATACTTTATTGGAACTACAAATTATCCAGAAAGAATTGATCCGGCATTTATTAATAGATCTGGTAGATTTGATCAAATATTTAGAATTGAAAATCCATCAAATAAAATGCGAGAGTTATTCTTTCAAAGTCATAATATTGATGAATTAATTAAGGATCTTACAGGATTATACTCTAAAGATATCGTAAAGACATTTGTTGATTATACAAATGGCTTACCAATGTCGGATCTTAAAGAAATTATAACTAGTGTAAATTATATACTAATTAATAATATGAAGATATCTCTTGAAGTTGCTGTTAAAAGAGCCTGTGAAAAATTAAAATTTGAAAAATTAGATCATCTACAGAAACATATGGAGTATCAATCAGATATTGAAGATGATAATAGGAATAAGAAAGTAAAGAATATTGGACCATATGCCAGAGCTAAAGCTGGCGGTATATCATTAGTTGAAAAGCTAGAGGAGGAAGGTTAACTTAATTAAGAAAGTTGTGGTGTTAAATGGCGATAACAAAAGTTGATCATGTCGTAGATTATAATGATATTGATTTATTTTGGGTCCATAAAAATAAAGATATGGGCCAAATTCAAAATATAGCATTTACTAATAGTAGTAATAACTATGCCATTAACAAATCTACGTTTGGAATCGTCGGAGGAGGCGGTGGTGGCGGAGGTGGTGGCGGAGGTGGCGGAGGTGGCGGAGGAAGTCCTAGATAAATTAAGATATTAGAATAAAAGGAGGTTAATACAATGCCACTAGATATTAAGATTGGCTATATGATGCTTAGCGTATTAGCTGGTATATTACTTTTTGGAGGCTGTTATCTTATAATAACGCATATTAGTCTACAAATTGATTCTAGGGAATCTAGACGATACTGGAATGATTCTAATAGAAGAAGGAGATAGCAGAAATGCTATCTCTTTATATGCGTTCAATAAAATTATCAATTTGGAGGAATTCTAGTGAATTTTTTAATAATAGATGATGATCCTATTAAAGTAGAAAAATTTGTAGAACATTTAGATCCTACTGATACATTTAAAGTATTTCAATCATATAACAGTGGTCTTAAGGAACTAATTGGGAATAGGCAAAGTTATGATTGTCTAATATTGGATATGAATTTTCCAATGTTCGATAATGGTAAAATTGAAGTCAATACTGGTATAGTTGTAATAAGAGAACTTGAAAGACGTCGCATTTATATACCTATAGCTATATACTCTAGCAAATATGTCGATATGGCAAATAATATAGCTGTATTTGATTATATCGTATTTGATATGGCAGATAGCATGGAGAGTAAAGTGGATCTATTAAAACTTAAATTTAATCTATGGAGCTATTGAGTTATCATCATATGTAAACTATAAAAAATTTAGAGATAGCATTTCTGCTATCTCTTTTTTTATCTATAATATAAAAGTTATCGACCCGTAATTTTGTTATAGTCTAGTTATATATTATATACTCAAGATATAAAGGAGGCTTGTAGATAAAAATACTTACATATCAGTCATATTTAATTAATAAATATCTATATATTTAAAAGGAGATTGATATTATGAGATTTTTAATAGTAAATAATGATGAATATATGATAGACAAATTTATTACACAATTAACAGTTGATGATTCATTCAAAATAACAAAATCATTTAGTAGTGGAATTAGTGAATTGATACAGAATATGGAGGACTATGATTGTTTAATACTCGGTATGGATTTTCCACTATATGATGATAGTTTCATCGAAACCAATATTGGGCTGGGATTCTTAAATCTTATTAAAATACATAAAATATCTACTCCTGTTGTCATATTCTCACCTAAATATGTAAATACAATAAACTATATGCCAATATTGGACTATATTCTATTTAACAAAGGGTGTACTATGAAAGACAAGATAAAACTATTAAAATGTAAATTAATATTAGAGAAGTGTGTTTTATAACTTATAGGATTAAGAGATAGTAAAAAATACTATCTTTTAATTTTTTATACCGCTATAGCAGTATAATCTAATTATATATTATATATGTATAAAGTAAATTTAATTAAATAAGGAGAGATGATATCATGGCAAACAGAATTATGGATACTACTGTTATATTTGTAATTAAATCTATACATACGAACGAGATTAAGGGTGAGACTGTCTATCTAAGTAAAGAAAAAGCCGAGCGACGTGTAAGCGAATATGAATTTAATGGCGAGAGTGTCTATGTTGATTCTATTGAATTACCTTTTGTCGGTAAATATGTATCATATGTTGATATATACAAAGGATTTGACTATGGTATGCAAGAAATGTACGACGTTTGCTATAAATCGGATATTTATCCATCCACCGAGACTGCAAAGATGCATATGAGATGGTTGCGAATTGTCGAAAATGCTAAAACCTCACCAGAAAGGTTCAACATCTATCGAGATAAAATATGCTCAAAAGATTGGAATGGCGATGATTGGGTTTCTGGAGATGTTATGGAAGGAAATATGTCTGCAGAAATAATGAAATTAAAGGTTATTCGTTAAACTGTTTTAAGTTATTCAATATATCACATGATCAAAATGTAATAACTCGGATAAGGTAGGAGATATTAACATGAATGTATTTGTTAAAATTGAGAATATCTTAAAGTTGAGACACGACTATAAGATCATATTGAGAAATATTAAAACAAATCGGAAATCATACTTCTATCTATTCAAATTTGAGTTTAGTGGGATTAATCATGACACAATGTTGCGAGTTGGTGAAATCTATGAATATGTTATCGATAATCTGCATACTACGTTTGATTCCAGGTTAGCATCATTAGTTAATGAAAAGAAACAATTTCATTTAGTTACAATAACGGATGAACAGGAAAAGAGGATATTGAGAAATTAAAACTGATAGGAGGTAGTTCTAATAAAAAAATTAGAATTAGTATGTCCAAGTTGTGGTTCCACAAATGCTAAACAATGGTCCTGGCTTGGTATGCATTTCTTTGACGAAGAGACATGTGCGCGATTTAAAAAAGAATTTGGAGAAAAAGACGACTTTGAAAATTACTATATCGCACAGTGTAACTGTCCTGATTGCGATCATTATTTTACCGCAAAAATACTTATCGATATCACAGTACTGGAAATTCGATATTAAATAAAAGAGATAGCAAAAAATGCTATCTCTTATTTTTTATATTACTCAATATCTTCCAAAACTACTGTTTTACCAGCAAGTTCATGGTAGCAATCTGATAAAAATATAATCTTACCATCAGTTATGAAACTATGACATCTACGCTCTGGACGACTTTGAAAAACTAACATCGATGGTGTAAATGTCGGTTTTTCAAAGTTTCCATTAAAATTCCACCGGCTATCAAATGCATGATATCGTTTACAACCAGGGCAATAAATCATATATGAATTAAATTGCCCATTCGGATCATTGAGTATATCTACTTTAGCCATTTAAAACACCCATTTCTATTTTTTATAATAATAAACGAATCTAGATATATATTATATATATGATATGAAAAGATAGGAGATGGTAGTATAGTGAAAAAATTTTATCATATAACATTGAAAAAAAAGTTAAATTCTATTATGAAGAATGGGTTAATTCCACAAATTGGCCCGCGATCAAAATGGGCCGAAGATGAGTTTGGTATATTTTTATTTCCTTCTATTGATGATATGAACAATGCATTAGATCAGTGGTTCGGAGATTTGTTTCTTGAAAATACAATATTAATGTCTCTTGAAATAACTATACCAGACGATTTCCCTATCTTTGATAGCATTGTTGAATATGAGAAAATTTCAAAGATTGTAATACCTCCTGAGTATATACGATATATACAAGATGAGTAAATATAAAACTTAAAAATACCGAACTAAAATTTCTTATCCATATTTTTAAGATAAAGAAGAGGTGAGCACAAATCACCTCTTCTATTTTTTTATTCTGTTGGAACATAACTAGGTGCTGTATCTCTTTTGAACCCAATTCTAATGATCTCCGATACGTCAACATAATGCTCAACGCGTTCATTGTCACTTGTTCTGGCACCAACAGGTAAAAGTCCGTAGATTAAGAACCCACATAAAAATTCTCCACTACCTAGATCTATATCGACAAAGTCGATTCCTTTCTGTCCAACTATATTATACTCTGAAAAATAGATTGGATAATGCGTCGTAGCACTAATGAAACTGATATTCTTCCAATCATCCGCTCCATTATGTTCGATTAAATACAATAATTGACCACGCGATAATGCCATTTAGTTTTCCTCCTTTATTTAATTTCTCTATGTTTGCTTCTTATAATTAATGCTTTATCTTTATACTTTTCATATATTGGAGATACACTTCCAAGTTCTTTAGTTTCTATCTTTCTCAAATGAGTATCTCCAACGACTACACATATTTTGCTACCTGAATATCTATCAATTATTTTTATCATATGAGCTTCTCTAATTTTAAATTTATCTCTTGTAGATAATTGTTTAGCATTAGGAATATCATTAATATCAATTCCCACTAGCTTAATATTTGACTTTAGTCCAAATTCATAGATATCTTTATTGTACCTAGAGTCGCATAGATTTTCTTTATCGCATTTATTTAGTCTATCTTGTATTACACTACTAGTCAATGATATATCCTCATATAACAACTCATGTAATAGATATTCTGGTTTAAATTGTTTTATTATATCATAATAGTATAGTCGCTCTTTATCATTTCCATGATTTTCTCCGAATATGATAATGCGATAATTATGTATCTTATTTTTTAAGTCATTGGCTTCTAATATATCTGAAAACACAAATTAATCACCAGGCTTTCATATAATCTATTGCTTATTATTTTTTTGTTCTCATAAAAACAGCTAATTAATATTAAATACGATGTTAAAAGAAAGATGGTGTATTGAAAATGCCTATCATAGAGACTGAATTATCATCTGCTAAATTATATAAAGAAACAAGTTCATTCAGTCATGTTCTTGGAAATATAACAGCACTTATTGAAGATTATATCACTAAAATGATGCCAAATGATTATTTTAAACAGGTTCGTGCTACTACAGAAGTTGCATTTAGAGATATTAAAGATTTTAAGAAAAATTTAATCGTTGCTGAAAAACCATACATGATAATAGATCCTAAATTATTACTATCCGAGGAATCCGATGCTTTACCACAACTTAATTGGGATAGATTTAATCCTACGGATCATACAGATATGCCTAGTTTATATATGATGAATCATGAGTTCTTTATTAAAAATGCAGATAATACCACAAATAAATTCATGCTTGGATATACGTTAAATAGGTATAAATTTCAATTCGATATAAATATACTTGTAAATACTCAAATGCAGCGTCTATCATTAATGAATTATCTAAAATCTAATTTTAGATTCAGACATCTGTTTCCTATTGATAGATATACCGAAACATTAATTCCTAATTCATATATACAATATATAGCAGATGCATGGGGGATGGCTATAACATCTAACGATTTTATTCAGAGATTAAATAGAGAATCTCCATATACAATATTGCGTTTACATAGACCGGCTACTAATAAAACTGAGTTTTTTATTTTACTAATGTCTAAGCTACAACTTAAACTTCCATCATATCCTAATGAGGATAGTGTCCGAATTGGTAGGATAGAAAAATATTCACAAGTTGGATTTTCTATAGAAGTTGAGACAAATATTATGAACAATTTTTTACTATTATCTTATGATGTAATTACCACTGGAGAACTAACTTCTGAATATATGACAAGAGCCAGCTTAAATGATATGAATCCAACAATTTCTAAAATTAGAAATAATATGACATTATATACTAAAATAACAATCGAATTTGATCAGCCATCGGAAGAAATTGATTTCAATAGATTTATGGGTGATGATACAAAAGATGTTTTAAAATATATTAAAGATAATAATTTAACTGATCCATTTACCGCATTATATGTATATAGGATAAATGTTGAACTGAATAATACAGATACAACTATAATATCATTTAGTTCTTCAACACTTAAAGCGACATTTCACCCTCCATCATTAGAAGATTTCTATACATTTGCTATTTATTTTGATATGAATTATATAGCTAAGATTAAAAAGTTTATACAACCAGTTAATACTATCGGAACAGATTATTAAAAAAAAAGAATAGAAAGTATATTATACTTTCTATTCTTTATATAAACCCAAAACGCTATTAATTTTGTCCCTATATAAATATGGAGATATATGCATACATTCAGCTAATTTATTAACTTCTTTCCCAGCATAAACTACGGCATTAAATGTTGCTGAATATTTACTAGTATTTAATTTTTTATTTAATCCCACATTATAATTACAAATTATTGAATTCGACATAGCAAATCTTAAATAATGAGCCGATTTAATGAAAATTCCATCATTTCTCTTATATTTATATAAAAGAATATCGAATGAATGATTAATAATATTGTATCCACCTTCTATTTCTCCAGATCTATTAAGATAGTCGCTTATTATATTATCATAGATAGTTTTAAATGTTTTTAATAATATTGCTATATTCTCTATATTGAATACAATAGTAACTTCTGTATTATCATTACCACTATTGACTAATATATCATTTTCTAACGCATATGACATAATTGTTCTTTCTAGTAATCCCTTCAATATCTGCGCATCTTCTGGGTAAAATTTAACTAGCAATGGACACATTCTAATAACATGTAAGCCATAGCCAATATCGTATATTTCCATAGTTATCACACCTCTCTCTATTTTATATTAACTTTTTTAGCTAGGTTTCTAGCAAGATTATTAATTCTAGGCGTAGTATAAACTGCGGCATTAAATTCTACTGTAATTATTTTATTATCAAATAGGTCGGTTCCAGGATTTATTAATGTTAATATCGGTATCGCATTTGTTAAGCAATGAGCCGATTTGATCGATATTGATTTAGCATATTGCTTATATTCATATACAAGAATATTAAAAGAATAATTATTAATATTAAATCCAGATTCTACACATTGTAATATGAAATTATCAGCCATAATAACATCATGTATATCTTTAGATGCTCTAATTATTAATTCTTTAATATTGTCATTAAATATGATATAACTCTTAATTTCCACACATCCACTAATATCATTAATGGTATTTTCTATTCTGTATTCTATAATCTGCGACTCAAGCAAGTTCTTTAATTCTTCTGAATATTCTGGATGAGATTTAACTAAGAATGGACACATGTTAAGTACATGCAACTTAAATTTTCCAAATTCGGTATGCAGCATACTTCCATAGTTTGAATATTCCATATATTAACTCTCCTTCTTTTTATATTATTCACATATATAATATGTAACTAAAAAATATAGCATAGGAAAGTAATCCTATGCTATATTTAATTTATTCTTTTAATATTCCTAATCGTAATAACTCTTTCTCAACAATATCAACAAAATAGACAATATTCAAATTACTTATTATTATTTTTTCAGAATCTGTTAACAATTCAGTTTCATTGATGATAGTTCTTATTTGATTTGAAATTTCAGATTTAACTGCGATATTTCCTTTTTCCTTTTTAATATCAGATAATAGAACAGCATTTGTTATTCCAGCTATAATTTTATTTCTAACTTCTAATATAGTATCTGGAGCAGCACTAGTAATATCTGTTTTATATAATTTTGAATATCCAAATCTGGCCAGCGTGATTAGTAGTCCGATACAAATAGTTAATAGTATCCAAAGTTCGACTGTATTCATCATTAATAATTCCAACTCCTTATTTTTTAAAATTATTTCAGTAAAAGGTGCGTATTATTAAATATATCAATTTTATCTTTTATGGTCTATCTGTAACATATAGCATCATTCCTATTATTACGTACATAGAAATAACTAAGCAAACGTCATACACATTAAAGTCAAATCCTTTCTTATATTTTTCTTATATATAAGTTATATGTATATAAAAATTAACCTAATGAGAAAAATATCTCATTAGGTTAATTAATCTAGTTTGCTGGACCTTCATTAATTAAGTCAGAATCGCATTTTTCACATTTAAGATTATTGCTGTCTATTGATGTATAGTAGTTAGTTTGACAATCTTTACATACATATCTGATCATTATATTTTCCTCCTAGTTAGTTTTATTAATATAATCTAAATTTCTCCCAGCTATCACTCTCGTTACGATTTTCATTCTTTCTATTCCAAAAACTATAACAAACGGCTACTCGTTGTTTATTATCTGGAAATTCTTTAACTAACTCATCATCAGACATACATCTTGAAATAAACTCTGGTTTAGGTTCGTGCAATTTTGGTTTAATAATTGGCATAACATATCATCTCCTAATTATATTTCAGATCCATGAATTTTAAATTCAAAATCTCTATAATGTAATATTACAATTTTTTTATTTATACTATTTAACCATGTATTGACCAACTATTAATGCATTTGTTGATGTGTTTACAGTATATACACTACCTCGATCTAATGCAATATCAGCTTCGACAATCGTAGAACTTCCTGTAGTGCCAAAGCAGGTCACAGTCCCAATAAGATCATACACATTTGTAAAATTACTTCCAACTGGTAAAGTGAATTTAATAGTGTCCAGAGTATTATGAATTCTTAATGAAAAATTGACAACATTAAGAACTCGACTATACATTGCAGATATTACAGTTCCAGTTCCAGTAATCGTAGGGGTCCAAGTGTTGGAAGCTAAGTTTAGTGCAGTTATTGTATCGTTGACTAATTTAGCAGATGGATATTGTGTATTAGTAGGAGAACTAAATACCGTAACTTTATTAGATTTACTTTCTTTATCTCCTAATATTCCGATAGCGCCTCTTAGTTTAAATTCATTAGCTGTAATATCCTTTTCCCAATCATAGGCAGATAGCGTATACGTAGTTACTGGATTGGAGGTACTAGTTGAATAATTACGCCCTGAATATCTCCAATAACGAGCTATTATAGTTTGAGAAAAGTCTATTGTTTCAGTAGGTCCAGCTAGTAGTGTATAACTAACTCCATCTGTTGAATAACTTACCATTACAGCACACGCATCGGAGCCGTTAACAATAGTTGCAGTACCTGCAAGAAATTTTCTCGTAGTAGCAAATGCTAATTCCGTAAAATACCAAGTGCCATTGTCGCTTGTTGTTACAACAGCATCAAGTTGTATATCATTTACTATAGCGCCTTGAAAATTTGTATTAAGACGATCATTAACTGCTTTAATTGATGGATATAATGTATCGTTAATTGTATTAAAGTTAATAGCTTTATTTGTTAAATTTTCTTTAGCTGCTAATAAAGTATTCGTCGCTGCTTGTGTATATTTATCTAAATCAAAAACGTCTTCTTCTAAATGTCCATGTCCCATATTTTCTTTTAAATCTAATTGATCACTAACTAATTTAGCAGAAGGATATTGCTCGTCTGTGGGGCTATTGAATATTGTTACTTTATTTGCAACATCTTCACCGGCTCCGCTAACTCCTCTTAATCTAAATTTATTTGTAGATCTTTCACGATGCCACTCAAATGCATGTAGTGAATAGTCGGATATCTGAAGTGGGAGCCAACTTCCAAGAATAGAATCTTGCCCCCTAAATCTCCAATATTTTGCAGAAATTGGAATTGTATAATAACCATCTCTTGTATTTTCTGAAAAAGTAAATGCATCAAGTGTCCAGAAAATTCCATTATCTGAGTAATCAATTTTTGCAAGCGACGCTGACGTCGGAGCTTTAATTACTGCATATTCTATTCTTCTTATTTCTGGAAAAACAATTTGAGTACAATGCCAATCAGTGGATTCTGGAGTGATAATATAGGTTGAGATTACACCATCTGCTGTGATATCTACTATTTCTCCACTATTGATAAATTCTAAAGTATTTTCATCCGATGCTGATACGACAACTCCAGTTGTTGATGATTTTGCAATAAACGAGAATATCTTCTCCGTCGTTCCAGGATCTGTTATATAAAAGTCACTACCACTTGGTGTTATTAAACCATTATATCGTATTGCATTTAATAACGATTCTGTATCAGTTACACGAACTTTATACATTCTTCCAGAAATTAATCCGGTAAATGCAGCTATATAATCCCTATCTGATGCAAATGTATATCCGCTGGTTTGATGAATAATATTTTCTTTTGTAATAGCCATAGTTAATGTTGATGTTGGTAGTGTTTGTGTAAAGGTTTCTGCATTTATTACAATATCAACATAGTCAACTACTGCCTTAACTGATGGATATTTTATGTCATTTGGAGAGGTAAGATTAGTAGATTTATTAGATACTGCTTCTACACCAAGATTGGTTCTTGCAATATTCACATCTGGTATATCGGATAAATTGGAAGATTTAACTAACTTCTCGGTTAAAACTGTTTCTAGATTTGTAATAGATGATTGATCATGGGTATGAATACTATTGGATTTTCCGCTTAATAATGTATCCGTTTCCGATTGAGTATATTTATCTAAATCTGTAATATTAGCCTCTACATGAGTATGATCAGTAGACGACTTAGTATCTAATTGATCTTTAACTAATTTCTCTGTAGGATAATGCGTATCATCTGGAGTAGTTTGAAATGTAGATACTTTATTACTCAATTTTTCAGACGTTGCCGTTAAATCATATTCTTCAATACGGTAAGAACTAACAGCCAATGGCGATCCATCCGTTGCTTGACCGCAGAATCTGTAATATCGTGAAACTACAACAGCTGCGCTTGTTATATTATACCAATATTCTGTGCCAGATGTTGCAAAATTTGTCCACGTAGCTCCATCGTCAGAATATTGAATTTTTAGTAAACCAATTCCTGATGACGGGTGTGAAATAAATGCTCTGCCAGTTTGTATATGACTAGTAAAAGTTACTTGAGTATAATGCCAACTATCTGCAATATATGTCGTTATAGTTCCTTCAGAAGTTATATCAACTAAAGTTGCTCGTCGTGCATATATTATATTTTTAATATAATTAAGCAATGCAAATGTTGATGGATATTTAATACCGCTATACCCTAAAATTTGAATTACCTTATTAGTCTTATCATCTTTTAATGCTAATTGATCACTTAATAATTTTTCAGTAGGATAGTGTGTATTATCTGGAGTAGTTTGAAATGCTGTAACTTTATTGCTAGTATTTTCTTTAGCTGATAATAATGTATCTGTAGCTGCTTGAGTATATTTATCTAGATCTGTAATATTAGCCTCTACATGAGTATGGCCAGTATTTGTCTTTAAGTCTAATTGATCTTTAACTAATTTCTCAGTTGGATAGTGTGTATCATCTGGAGTAGTTTGGAATGTAGAGACTCTATTAGTCAAATTCTCTTTAGTGGCTAATAAAGTATTAGTCTCTGCTTGAGTGTATTTATCTAAATTTGTAATATTAGCTTCTACATGAGTATGGCCAGTATTGGTTTTAGTTGCCAATTGATCACTAACTAATTTAGCAGATGGATATTGTGTATCTGTAGGAGAACTAAATGCCGTAACTTTATTACTAATATTCTCTTTAGCTGCTAATAAAGTATTAGTAGCTGCTTGTGTATATTTATCTAAATCTGTAATGTTAGCTTCTACATGAGTATGACCAGTTGATGATTTTGTATTTAATTGATCACTAACTAATTTAGCCGTAGGATATTGAGTATCTGTAGGAGAACTAAATATTGTTACTTTATTAGTAAGATTTTCTTTAGTAGCTAATAAAGTATTAGTAGCTGCTTGGGTGTATTTATCTAAATCTGTAATATTAGCCTCTACATGAGTATGGCCAGTATTAGTTTTAGTATCTAATTGATCTTTAACTAATTTAGCAGATGGGTATTGTATATCTGTCGGTGAACTAAATGCCGTAACTTTATTAGAGTTGTTTTCTGGCGTATATGTGATATTTCTTTGTATCATATCCCAATTAGTTATTGTTTGCCCTGGAGAATCTATAGTCGATATAATCATATCCCCAGATTGAATACTTTCTGTTGCTACAAATCCATTTGCGGATGCAATAAATGCATCTCCTTTTAATATAGCACCAGCAGTTCCAGAACCACCAGTTGTTGGAAATCCAGCTGCTCCACTAGATGCAGCTGGAGTAAATCCGCCTCTATAATCTAATAATCCTGCAATATTTGTATCTATAGTCGCTTTAACAAATGCCGTTGTCGCTAATTGAGTTGTATTAGTACCAATAGTTGCTGTAGGAGCGGTTGGAATACCAGTTAAACTTGGAGAAGCTAATGGCGCTTTCAACGATAGATCTGATATTAAATTCGTAACATCTGATTCTGAATGTGTATGACCAGTTGCGGATTTAGTATCTAATTGATCTTTAACTAATTTTTCTGTAGGATAATGTGTATTATCTGGAGTAGTTTGAAATGTAGAGACTCTATTGCTTAGGTTTTCTTTAGCTGCTAATAAAGTATTAGTAGCTGCTTGTGTATATTTATCTAAATCTGTAATGTTAGCTTCTACATGAGTATGACCAGTTACTGATTTAGTATCTAATTGATCTTTAACTAATTTAGCCGTAGGGTATTGAGTATCTGTAGGAGAACTAAATATTGTTACTTTATTAATAGTATTCTCTTTAGCTGATAATAGTGTATCAGTAGCTGCTTGAGTGTATTTATCTAGATTTGTAATATTAGCCTCTACATGAGTATGTCCTGTAGCTGACTTAGTGGCTAATTGATCACTAACTAATTTAGCTGTAGGATATTGAGTATCGGTAGGAGAACTAAATGCCGTAACTTTATTAGTAAGATTTTCTTTAGTAGCTAATAAAGTATTAGTTGCGGCCTGAGTATATTTATCTAAATCTGTAATATTAGCTTCCACGTGAGTATGACTTGTCACTGATTTAGTATCTAATTGATCTTTAACTAATTTAGCAGATGGATATTGAGTATCTGTTGGCGAACTAAATGATGTAACTTTATTAGTAAGATTTTCTTTTGTTGCTAATAGAGTATTAGTTGCGGCCTGAGTATATTTATCTAAATCTGTAATATTAGCTTCCACGTGAGTATGGCCAGTTACAGATTTAGTATCTAATTGATCTTTAACTAATTTTTCCGTTGGATAGTGAGTATTATCTGGAGTAGTTTGGAATGTTGATACTCTATTGCTTAGATTCTCTTTAGCTGATAATAGTGTATCAGTAGCTGCTTGTGTGTATTTATCTAGATTTGTAATATTAGCCTCTACATGAGTATGTCCTGTAGCTGACTTAGTGGCTAATTGATCACTAACTAATTTAGCTGTAGGATATTGAGTATCGGTAGGAGAACTAAATGCTGTAACTTTATTACTAGTATTCTCTTTAGCTGCTAAATCTGATGTTAAGTTTGTAATATCACTTTCTACGTGAGTATGACCTGTGGCTGATTTAGTATCTAATTGATCTTTAACAGCTTTAACTGTTGGATATAGTGTATCATTAACTGTAGTAAATACTATAGCTTTATTAGTAAGATTCTCTTTTGTAGCTAATAAAGTATTAGTAGCTGCTTGTGTATATTTATCTAAATCAGTAATATTGGCTTCTACATGAGTATGGCCTGTTGTCGATTTAGTATCTAATTGATCTTTAACTAATTTAGCAGTAGGATATTGTGTATCAGTTGGTGAGCTAAATGATGTAACCTTATTAGTGAGATTTTCTTTTGTTGCTAATAGAGTATTAGTAGCTGCTTGTGTATATTTATCTAAATCTGTAATATTAGCTTCTACATGTGTATGACCTGTATTAGTCTTAGTTGCTAATTGATCGCTGACTAATTTAGCTGTAGGATATTGAGTATCAGTAGGAGAACTAAATGCTGTAACTTTATTACTTAGAATCTCTTTAGCTGCTAAGTCGGAAGTTAAGTTTGTGATATCACTTTCTGCATGAATATGGCCAGTTACAGATTTAGTATCTAATTGATCCTTAACAGCTTTTACTGTTGGATATAATGTATCATTAACTGTAGTAAATACTATAGCTTTATTAGTAAGATTCTCTTTTGTAGCTAATAATGTATTAGTAGCTGCTTGTGTATATTTATCTAAATCTGTAATATTAGCTTCTACATGAGTATGCGATGCGGTTGCCAATGTGTTTATTTTATCATTAACAGCTTTAACTGTTGGATATAACGTATCGTTAACTGTGGAGAAATTGATAGCTTTATTCGAAAGGTTTTCTTTAGTATCTAATAATGTATCAGTATCTGCTTGAGTATATTTATCTAAATCTGTGATATCAGATTCTAGATGAGAATGATCAGTGTCTGACTTGGTATCTAATGAATCACTAACTAATCTAGCTGATGGATATTGTACATCAGTAGGGGAACTAAATGTTGTTACTTTATCCCTAAGATATGATACATCTTCTAATTGTGACGTTATTCCAGAAACATCATTCTCTGTAGCAAGTCGAACTCCTCCAATATTTTTACCGTTTCCAAAAACTATAGTTTCATCATCTACAGTATATATAATTTCACCCTCAGATGGTGTATAATTTTGCAAATCAGGTTTTAGACCTAATTTTATATCCGGCATTTATTTTCACTCCAATCGATAATATTATACTAGATATTTTCCAAAAACTAAGATTCTGTATGACTCACCACTAAAAGGGCTGACAGTTATAAATTCTAATCCGGCATCATTATGTGGATCAACAGTAACGTCAGTGTGATTAGCAGCTACATAATCTGGATTTGACATTTGTGATGGAACTACTGGAAATACTATACTAAAATTAACAAAACCGGCTGATACTACTGAAAAATCAAATTCGATACTATAGAATACAATATCTCCAAAACGTATATATGATAATCGATGCCGATCTACTAAGCTAAATGATATACCATAATTTGTATACTCGATATCTATAAACCCAGAACTAAATTTAGGAAAGAATGATATTATATCAGCATCTGTTAGCGTCGCTGGCATTCCACCAGCTTTTACGTTATTTCCTATATATAATTTTTTTTCATCTGATTGCCATAGCGGCTCGCCAGATATTGGAGTATATAATTCTCTTCCAACGATACCTCGTTTAAATTGTAGATTACTACCCATTTCAAATTCACTTCCTTATCTTTCTATGATTCATCGCAGAATATAATTACTTCTAATATATGAGATCCATTTAGATTCAATATGATATCTATCACATTATCACCTATCGAAATACTAGTTAATTGGTTTCCCGTTAAATCAGAATCTTGAATATTAATTCCTATGATCTTATTAGATAATACATTATTTAGAAAATTAGGATGTGATACCTCTAAAATCTCAGTTCCAGTAGTCGCATTCGGTGTCCAATGGATCTTTATTGTGTAAAATACAATAGTTCCTACTTTAAGATAACTTGCAGATTTATATATTATAGTCCCACCGACAATTAGTGGTGTTACAACAGGGTCCCAAGTTCCAACAATTGGAAGGGTTGTAGAATTGGCTGATGTTTCTTGAAGTATTCCACCTACATCACCATCTCCAACAAATAATTTTTTTAATGTAGTATCCCATATCGGTTCTCCTGGAAATATAGTATTTACTCCTCTTTCAGTCGTATCCATATTTTTAAATTGTATCACTTTTGCCATAATACATCACACCTCATAAATTCCAATTAATGATAATACAATTATACCAGAGGGACGCATTTCAAATATGCAATCAAAACCGGAATCGGATATCGTTACATCCGATATAATCCCATCTCCAATATTTACTATAGTGGGTTTTGTGTTTAAAAGTGCCTTACCTGGAGGTGGATATGAAATCGTAACAGTTTGAGTGCCTGTTGATATGCCATTATACCAAGTAGCTTCTGCTGTAAATAATACTGCATTATTAATTTTAAAATATTTTCCAACTTTTATATCACTTATATTTGGAACAGATGGTGTATAAGTTGTAGTCCAATCACCTTTTGTTGGTATCTTTATACTATTTTGGCGTATTCCACCAACTGTATTGCCATCTCCAATATATAGAGCTTCATTATCTGTATTCCATATTGGTTCGCCAGAATATGGTGTATAATCTAATAGCTCAATATCTGTCATATTCCTAATTTGAAATTTGTCACTCATACTAATCCTCCTAAACTATATATCGTATCATATGAATTTGATGACAAATATCCAAAACTTACAATATTCACACCTATATAACTATCTTCTGATAGTAGTCCGCCATTAAACAGGGTTCGTATACCATCAGTTGGGTCATCAAAATATCCATAATCCTTATAAATATCTTCAATATATACATTTCCAGCAATGTCTACTCTTAAAACTTCTTTAGCAATTGGCCCACCTTTAATTTGTAGATTTTGTATAATAAGTTTTCTTTCAGTTTTATCAAATGTGAGATCGTCATTACCAACTAATACATCTGTATCATTAAAAATCAACTGTTTATCGATACCTATTATTGGATTTGGATGAGTATGATTTGTATCAGATTTAGTATCTAATTGATCTTTAACTAATTTTTCTGTAGGATAATGTGTATTATCTGGAGTAGTTTGAAATGCTGTAACTTTATTTGTTAAATTTTCTTTAGTGGCTAATAAAGTATTAGTAGCTGCTTGAGTGTATTTATCTAAATCTGTAATATTGGCTTCTACATGAGTATGACCAGTTGCAGATTTAGTTGCTAATTGGTCACTCACTAATTTAGCTGTAGGATATTGTGTATCGGTAGGAGAACTAAATGCTGTAACTTTATTTGTTAAATTCTCTTTGGTAGCTAATAGAGTATTAGTAGCTGCTTGAGTATATTTATCTAAATCTGTAATATTAGCTTCTACATGAGTATGTCCGGTGTTGGTCTTAGTATCTAATTGGTCTTTAACGGCTTTTACTGTTGGATATAATGTATCATTAACTGTAGTAAATACTGTAGCTTTATTTGCTTGATCTTCTGGTGTATATGTAATATTTCTCTGTATAATATTCCAACTGGATAATGTTTGACCTGGAGAATCTATACTTGCAATAATCATATCTCCAGAATTAATAACCTCAGTTGTTATAAATCCATTTGCAGATGCAATAAATGCATCTCCTTTTAATACAGCTCCAGAAGTACCAGAACCTCCAGTTGTTGGAAATCCTGTAGCTCCACTAGTTGTTTCTGGGATAAACCCACCTCGGTAATCTAACAATCCAGCAACACTGGCATCCACAAGAGCTTTGGTAAATGCTGTTGTTGCTATTTGAGTATTGTTCGTTCCAACAGTTGCTGTAGGCGCAGTTGGTATTCCAGTAAGAGCTGGGGAGGCTAATGGGGCTTTTAATGCCAAATCTGAAGTTAGATTAGTGATGTCTGATTCTGTATGTATATGACCAGTTACGGATTTAGTATCTAATTGATCTTTAACTAATTTCTCAGTAGGATAATGAGTATGATCTGGAGTAGTTTGAAATGCAGATACTTTATTAGTGAGATTTTCTTTTGTTGCTAATAATGTATCTGTAGCTGATTGAGTATATTTATCTAAGTCAGTAATATTAGCTTCTACATGTGTATGACCCGTCGCCGATTTAGTATCTAATTGATCCTTAACTAATTTCTCAGTAGGATAATGAGTATGATCTGGAGTAGTTTGAAATGCTGTAACTTTATTAGTAAGATTTTCTTTTGTTGCTAATAGAGTATTAGTTGCGGCCTGAGTATATTTATCTAAATCTGTAATATTAGCTTCCACGTGAGTATGGCCAGTTACAGATTTAGTATCTAATTGATCCTTAACAGCTTTTACTGTTGGATATAATGTATCATTAACTGTAGTAAATACTGTAGCTTTATTTGCTTGATCTTCTGGTGTATATGTAATATTTCTCTGTATAATATTCCAATTAGCCAATATTTGACCTGGAGAATCTATACTTGCAATAATCATATCTCCAGAATTAATAACCTCAGTTGTTATAAATCCATTTGCAGATGCAATAAATGCATCTCCTTTCATAATAGCTCCAGAAGTACCAGAACCTTCAGTTGTTGGAAATCCGGTAGCTCCACTAGTTGTTTCTGGGACAAATCCTCCTCGGTAATCTAATAATCCTGAAACACTAGCATCCACAAGGGCTTTTGTGAATGCTGTTGTCGCTATTTGAGTACTATTTGTACCGACAGCGGCTGTCGGTGCAGTTGGTGTTCCAGTTAAAGCTGGAGAATCTAGTGGAGCTTTTAATGCCAAATCGGAAGTTAAATTCGTTATATCAGTTTCAGTATGAATATGTCCGGTATTAGATTTAGTATCTAATTGATCCTTAACTAATTTTTCAGTAGGATAGTGAGTATTATCTGTGGTAGTTTGAAATTCTGTAACTTTATTAGTAAGATTCTCTTTGGTATCCAGTAAAGTATTCGTCTCGGCTTGTGTATATTTATCTAAGTCAGTAATATTAGCTTCTACATGTGTATGACCAGTTACAGATTTAGTATCTAATTGATCTTTAACTAATTTAGCAGTAGGATATTGAGTATCAGTAGGAGAACTAAATGCTGTAACCTTATTAGTAAGATTCTCTTTAGTGTCTAATTGATCCTTAACTAATCTCTCAGATGGATAATGTATATAATCTGGAATAGCTTGAAATTCAGCTACCTTATTAGAATTATTCTCTTTTGCAGCTAATGCTGTATCTAAATTGGCTATATCTGATTGTGGATGATTATGAGTAGTATCTGATTTTTCAAGTAATAATGTATCAACTTCGTCTTGAGTATATTTATCTAAATCTGTAATATCAGCTTCTACATGAGTATGTGCTGTAGGAGATTTAGTATCTAATTGATCTTTAACTAATTTTTCTGTAGGATAATGAGTATTATCTGGAATAGTTTGAAATTCTGCAACTTTATTAGTGAGAATTTCTTTAGTTTCTAAATATGCAGTTACTTCTGATTTTGTATATTTATCAAGATTAGATATTTGGGATTCTGTATGTGTATGAACTGTATTAGCCTTATTTGAAATTAAAGTATTTACCTCATCTTTATTATATACATCATCTGCAACATCAGACGTTATTGAAACACCGCCTATTGTTACTCCATCACCAACAAGCAATCGTCCAGTTTCCTCATTATAAATAATAGTCTCCTTATCTGGTATTACTTTATTGATATCAATATTCTTTCCTCGTCTAAACTTCATTTCTCATCACCCCTATTTTATATTAATTTTTATAAGATAGAAACCGTAGGTCTTTGAGGATTCGTCCAATCATATAAACCCTCACCTCTACTCCTATTTTGAGAATTTAATCCACCAAAACCTCTAATTACAATATATTTGGTATTTGAATTCTCTATATCTATATATACTCTGGCAATTTTATTTGGCGATATTCCGGATACGGATATTATCGCGAATGGTAATTCTTTTCCAGTATAATCTAAAAATGCAAAATCTCCACCTTCATATGAGCAAGAAGGAAATTTTTCACTTTCTACAGATAAGTCAATCGTATCTGTTATGGTATCTGATTCTCCGATAATTAAATCGATTATTGATGAAAGTGTGGAAATATTACTTAAATTTATCTGATATATAAAAGACGACATTGATGTTAATTTTAATCTACCATTAATACTATCTATATCATTATTTAAAATTGATCTTGCAGCATCTGCAAAATATTCATCTTCGAAGTTTATTCCATTATAATACAATTTCGACACTATTTCATCACCAGCCTCAAATTGTAAATTTAAAAAGGTGTAGGATGGACATGTTAAGCTTAAGTCGATTAATGTGTTAAATTCAATACTAGAACGTGTCTCAACATTCGATTCGCATATTGGATATGACTCACTTATTATATAACTAATCGTATCTGTAAAAGTCTCTGTTAAGATATCTAATTTTGGGACAAAAAACATATCATATGTTGAGCTGGCCTCAGATTGTGACTCCATCGATAATGATATTTGTGTATTTAAAATAATATCAGATATACTATCAGTTATAGATAGTGAACTAAGCGAATCGAGAATGGAAATCAATTCTAATATAGTTGAGCTGCTGGAATCTGACATACCAGTAGGGATGGAAATAGATGTTAATGCTAATGTGGTTGAATTAGTTGATTGGGATACACCAGTAGGGATGGAAATAGATGTTAATGCTAATGTGGTTGAATTAGTTGATTGGGATATTCCAGTAGGTCTAGAAATAGATGTTAATGCTAATGTGGTTGAATTAGTTGATTGGGATATTCCAGTAGGTCTAGAAATAGATGTTAATGCTAATGTGGTTGAGTTAGTAGATTGTGATATCCCAGTTGGTCTTGAAATAGAAGTCAATGATAATGTGGTTGAGTTGGTAGATTGTGATATTCCAGTAACAAATACTGGAGTAGGTGTTGTAAACTGCGCTATTGATCCATATGATGGCCCACTTCCCCAATCAACAGCTGCTCTGTATTCATATACTGTACCATATATTAAATTGGATATATTGAATGAAAACTCTTGCTCGCCATTTATAGACGATAATGTGGATTTATTAGTTTCTAACCATACGGAGTCTCCAACTTTACGATATTGCGAATATAACTCCGCCATTAATCATCACCACTTTTCATTATAACTCTTTAATATTATATTTAACTAAAAGTGTATTATACATATTTAAATATTCATCATGAGCATTTTGCCAATCTCCTATGGCGATAAACCCTTCACATATCTTTACACTATCATATATTTTATCATACATCATACTTGGGTCATTTTCTAGATTTATACGGCTAATAATTTTTGGCGATAGTTCATAATATTCCATTATTAACTCAGAATATCCAGGTTTGTCACTATAGTAGTCTCGCAATTTTCTCATAGCTTGTAATTCTGAACAGTCATCTGGTAGATTTTTATAAACTACGCATGCTGTTGTTAAATAACATTTGTATAGATCCCAAGTAATTTGTGACATAATGCGGCCACTGGAATTATTTATTCTAATAGTAATAGTGCCAGATACTGCAGAATTCCCTAGGTGACTAATATATAAAGCTATTGACGTATTTTTAGTAAATGAATTTATTTGATTAACCCAACCACCATCTGCTGTTTTATATGCAATAACATTAGTTGAAGCATTCACTATATACTGTAATAATAATAGAGTTCCAGTAAATTCTATATATAATGTACAATCTTCTGGTATTATTTCAGTATTTGACGTCGCCGCTATTTTCTCTCCTGTGGCTGGTACAAGATTGTTAAATTCGAATACCCACAGATTTGCTTTACCGAATAATGTTGCAGAAATTGCAGTTATTGTAGTTGCACTACCAGTTACGGCATATGTTCCTCGCATTATACACCATCCTCACAGTTATATATGCTAATAAATTATTAAAATAGAATAATCACCTAAAATTATTAAAATTATAATTTTAGGTGATTATATTTAGAATATTAAAATAATATATATATTATCAAGGCTTAGCATATACAGATAATATGACCTCAATAGCTCCAGATGCTATAGCAACACCATCACTACCAACGACTTTATTTACAGCAACTGTCGATATGAACTCTACGGTTCCACCAGTTGCCGCAGACCAAATACTAAAATGTGTAACTGTTTGACTTGCTGCTATTTCAGCACCAGTCCAAGTTGCACCACTAGACGACAATACTCGTCGGCTAGTAGCAGATGGATGATTTTCAGGCGCATTGAATGCTATTGATTTTCTTGTAGTGCTTGCTAAACTAGCTACACCAGTAGCTCCAGGATTTGCCGTGTGTAATTGAATATGTGGAGTTGCAGTATTTCTTAAAGCTGCATTAAGGGTTGTATCGGCTCTTTGATAAGACATTGACATTGTTATTTCCCCCTCTAAATAAGTTGTATTGTATGAGATATAGTTTGTTTAACTATAGACCCATCCCAGATATATGAACTTTCGCTTCGATTTACAGATAATTGATTATTTATACCACATAAATATATAAAATCCGAATTTGTTGCAATATCTACATATAATTCTGCAATTCTATTTGGGGCTATTCCAGAAATTGAATTAACTAAGAATTTTATTAAATTTCCATTTTGATCAAAAAATGCTAATTCTCCACTGTTATATATATCAGATGGAAATACTTCGCTTTTATTATCCACGTGAAAGTCATATATATTAGAGTCACTACTAGAACTTTCACCTATAAAGAAATCTCCAATAATTCTAGCAGTAGTTGCTGATGTGAATAATATTTTATAGATATAATTTGAATCGAATAGGGTCCTAATTTTTTGATCGATAATCACAATATTTGGATCTCCAAGTTCTATTATCTTTGAAACAAAGTCTTCATCTGAATAAAAATCAATACCCATAATATATTTACGAACCATTCATATTCACCTACTCATATAATAATCTCTACAGTAGAAAACATATTTTGTCTTAATTTTTTATATGTGGTTTTATACCATGGATAGTTTGTAGGTAATAATGATTCTAGATTATATTTTTTAGCAGCTCTAGCATCTTCCCACCTATGTTCAGTCGTAGTGAACTCCTGCGAAAATCTAATCTCAGCAATATCTCCTA
>Ga0209417_1002574_pt1 | contig 27217 bp, 22 predicted proteins | sample RifGroF2_FD_184002 | JGI IMG/M metagenome (GOLD analysis project Ga0209417, IMG submission 184002) | Groundwater microbial communities from Rifle, Colorado, USA - Groundwater F2 (SPAdes) (version 2) | ecosystem: Environmental > Aquatic > Deep subsurface > Groundwater | place: Rifle, Colorado... | reverse complement strand
AGCTCGCCTTGCCGGCGACAGAGGCAAATATTCAATCAGAAACCATACCGTTTTACAATAAAGGCTCTTTATGGCATAATATACTTTAATTAGCGGCAAAAAGTCCCATATGTACTGAGTCAGGACAGGCCTTTGATAAGGTCTTTTTTTTGTGTTATATTATTTATTTAAATGTAAATATACGCATAAAAAGTAAAAAATTTTAAGTTCGAGGTTATGAATATGTTAAAAAGTAGATTTTTATATGTTAAATTAGCGTTGTTAATTTTTGTTGGAATTAGTACCACAGCCAATTGTGTATTTGATGTTTATGAGCCAGTAAAAACAGTTGGATATTTTGGTGCGGATGGAAAAATAGCGAAGTTTTTTTCTTCTTCATCTGTAGGAAAGAAAAAAGTTAAACAGCTTCCAGTTTTGATTAATAATGGTGAAAACGGTAAATTTAATTATAAACCGTTGCTAAAAACTGGAGCAACTATATCGGCTTTAGTTATAGCGGGAGTTGGTTTGGCATTCTTGATAGACAAATTAACTAAAAAAGAAGTTACTAAAAAATCAACAGGGGGTGATAATGGAAGTGGCACAGAAAATCATGGTCAACCAGTAGATCCTGTAGAGGTTGACGATTATGTAAATGCTGTTAAAGACGATAAAGATGTTGACCAAAATGAAATTATTTGTTGTTCTGTATGTTGGTATGATAAACCAAGAAGAGATTTTGTTAAATTAGATTGTTGTGGCCATGCCACTACATGTAAAGATTGTTTATTGAAGGATATCAAAATAAAAATGAATAGTTTAACCGATGTTCAAAGCACCGCTGATCTTAGATGTCCAGATGAAGGTTGTAAAAAGCACAGGCCAGAATTTAGTAAAAAGCTTTTAGAAGATTTGGTGGTGGAAGATTATGATGATCATAATTATTGGTACGGGAGTGATAAAAATAGGTATTTAAGAAATAAAGTTCTTGAAAAGTGGCAAGATCGTAAATCAGAGAAGCTTATGATGAGTAAGCGAGAAGTTAAATCGAGTATTCCAGATAAATGTCGTAGATGGTGGAATAATATTCAGGTCTGTCCTGGTTGTGGAATTGAGATTCAAAAAAATGGTGGCTGTAGGCATATGACATGTGAGAATTGTAGGTGTCAGTTTTGTTGGAGCTGTGGAGAATTTTCGCTAAGAGGTCAGCCATGGAATCATAATAGTTTTTGTAATAGTAATCCAGTACTAAAAAAAGTTGCTGATTTTATAGATAAGAAAATTGTTGATCCAATTGCAAAATTGATAAAATAAAAATTTAACTTTAAGATAAAAAAAGTAAGGGATTTGAGATTGTTTTATTCTCAAATCCCTTACTTTTTTATTTTAAAATTATTGATTTTGTATTTGTTAAAATATTAACATAAAGATTATTTGATTTAAATAATTAAAAGTTTAAGAAAGGGTGTTGTGAGTAAGAAAGTTATTTTTGTGACAATGGTGTTACTTTCTTTTGTAACGGTATTTGGTGAAAATTTTGTTAATGGTGAAAAAATAATAAAAAAAGAAATTATTGCGCAGTACAGGAAAAGGCCATTTTATTTTAGATTTCCGCCAAAATTAAAAGATATAAAAAGTAAAAAAGTTATAATTGCAAAAATAGATTACGATCATCCTGTTCTTGGAATGTGCTCATATGAAGTTGTAAAAGATCTTGATCGTTCAAAATTTTTTGGTTGGTGTAACACAAAGAAAATTGAGAGAAGAAAGACGCAAATTTTTGAGTTAGATGGAGTGAATTTTAAAAAGCTTCCTGTTGTAAGCTCTCATAAAGTTGAACTTGGTCTAAACGAGAATTTAAGGGCCATTGTTAATAAAATTAATGCTATTTATAAGCAGGTATTAAAAAAATAAGATTATTTTTTGATTTGTGAATCTCTTTTTCTTTTTTTAATTACTTTTTTTGTTTTTTAACTTAGTAGGCTTTTCAATAGATAAAACTGGATTGGCTTTTCTTTTGGGTAGCCTTTTTTTTCGTACAAACTTTTTGCTCTGTCAATTGCTAGTTCTGGGTTTTCTATTTCGTCTATTCGTTCTTTGCCAACTTTTGCAAGCCAGATTTTGAATGGCTCAGCTTTTGGTGACAGGATAGCTTGAATTATTCTGAAGAGCCCTTGCGTGTTTGCACAATCTGTTTCTCTATTTTTACCATCTGAAGCTGGTAATTTGAACTGTCGACAAATTGTCGACAGTTGGACTTCGGAGGTGCTTTTTTCTCTTATTTTCATTCTATGCCAATAATCACGGGGTTTTTTACTGTCAGTAAGAAAAGAAATAACGTCAACAACAGAAAACCACCATTCGTTTCCAAAAAAAATTCTTCTAATCTGTGCGCCGTGAAAAATTGATATTTTTGTTAATTCTTTTGTTATCATAAAAGACCAATAATATTAATTTTTTGATTTTTATTTAATTTGTGCCCGGAAGGATTCGAACCTTCGACCTACGGATTAGAAATCCGTTGCTCTATCCAGCTGAGCTACGGGCACGAAATTTAATTTCAGAGACTAAATATCATTTAAGATATAGCTATATTATAAACTAATTCTAATTATATCTCAAATAATTTAACATATGATTATGGGTAAAAATTAAAAAACTTACTAAATCTGATCTTCTGGAACGAAAATACGCTTAAACTCGTTGGCAATTTCTTTTAGATTATGCATCGTATCATCGCTTATATCTTGAGTTTCATATATTTTTTTGTATATATTTGGATAAACGGATTTTACATAGCTGGTAAACTGGACAATGAAGCTTTGTACGTTTTTTAATTGCAAATTATCTAGATAATTTTCTTTTAGTGCAAACAGGATTAAGCACTGATCAACAAATGAATAGGTTCTAAATTGCGGCTGTTTTAATATTTCTACAGCAAAAGAACCTCTTTTTAGTTGTTTTTGAGAAGATTCATCAAGCTCTGTGCCAAATTGTGAAAAATCTAATAATTCATGGTATTGGGCGAGCTCTAATCTCAAAGCTTTTGTAACTTTTTTAATTGCTTTGGTTTGTGCAGCGCCACCAACACGAGATACAGATAGTTCTACGTTTATAGCCGGGCGTATACCTTGGTTAAATAGTTGAGTGTCTAATATTATTTGTCCATCTGTTATAGAAATTAAATTTGTTGGAATATAAGCTGAAATATCATCACTTTGAGTCTGAATTATTGGTAGTGCCGTAAGCGAGCCGCCATTTAAAAGTTTTCCAGCCCGTTCTAATAATCTAGAGTGTAAATAAAATACGTCGCCAGGATATGCTTCACGACCTGGAGCTCTGCGTAAAAGTAAAGACATTTCTCTAAATGCTATAGCATGATTACTTAGATCGTCATAAATAATTAAAACATCTTTGCCTTGATGCATAAAATATTCACCAATCGTGCAGCCTACATATGGAGCCAAATATTGATTTAAAACGGCTTCACCAGAATCTGCACTTATAATTACAGTGTAGTTAAGCGCACCGTTTTCTTCAAGCAGTTTAACAGTTTTTGCTAAATTTGCTTGTCTTAACCCAATTGATACATAAATACAAATAACATTCTGATTTTTTTGATGCAAAATAGTATCTATCGCGATAGCACTTTTTCCTGTACTTCTGTTGCCAATTATAAGTTCGCGTTGACCTTTTCCTATTGGTATTAGTGCATCTATAGCAAGTATTCCTGTTTCGAGCGATTGATTTACAGGGCTACGTTCTATTATTGATGGAACTGCTGCTTCTATTGGTTCATAGCTATCGGGAATAATTTCTCCAAGTGCGTCAATAGGCTTTCCAAGGGCATTTATAACTCGACCTAAAAAGTTTTTTCCAACAGGTGTTTTTAGTACACTGCCAGTTCTTTTTGCTATTTCAAGTTCAGCTACAGATATGTTGTTATCAAGAAGAAAAACGTCTACACTTTCTTCGTCTAAGTTGAATATTATTCCCTTATTGCCGCCTTCAAATTCTATTAACTCGTTATATTCGGCATTTGTAAGTCCATGAACTTGGCAAATATTGTCTCCAACTTTTACGACTATACCAATTTCTTCTAGTTTTTCTTGTGGAACGTCTTTCAGAGATTGTTCGAATAACGATACTAAATCTGTATTTTTAATTTCCATATTGCCTCTTTAAATAAATCTAAATCGCTTTTAGCTTGACGAATTTAAATATCAAACTGTTTGCGCAAGTTTTCGCATTGTTTAAAAATCGAATATTCCCATAGCAATGTGCTGCTTTGTAGTTTTATTCCAGCTATTAGGCTTTTATCCATGTTATAATAATATATAATTTTTTTACCGGTTTTATTTTCAAGAAAATTTTCAATAATATCTAAATCTTGGGAGTTGATTTGGTGTGAACTTAGAACTTTAAATGTCATTATATTTTTTCGTTCTTTATATAATAATCTAATGTCTTTTAATATAATATTTATTAAAAACAGTCTTTTTTGTTGAGCTAGAACTTTTACTAATGGGGCGAGTAAGTCACTGAGTTTAAATTTTTCAAAAATTTCATTTAAAAGTTTAGATTTTGTTTCTTTTTTTATGTTTGGAACAGATAAAAAATAAATTGCTTTTTTGTGCGTATCAAAAAAATTTTCTAGTTTTTTTATGTTTTCAAATGATTCTTGAGAGATGTTTTCTATGTATAAGTTTACAAAAGCTTTTGCATATTTTAGAGAGAGAATTTTTTTATTGTCTATATTGCTCATTTTGTTATTCCAAAATCTTTGGCCCCATTTGTAGTATTGTTTTGCATGTAATTTATTATATTTCTAAAGAACTTTTCTGATTCTTGCTCTTGTTTAAATTTTTGTTCTAGCTGTTTGAATGTGCCGGCAATAACTCTAGGGAATATTTCAGAAATAAGTTTTTGATTATGCATATTTTGAGCTTGTATTTCAGTTCTGTTTTTATGAGAAGCTATAATTTTTTTATATTCTAAAATATTTATTTCTTTTTCTTTTTTTAATTCTTTGTCCCAGGTGTTTATTTTTTCTTTTAAAAGTTCAAATAGTTTATCTTGATCTTTTATTTCTTTTTCCAAAAGTTCATTTTGGAAAATTAAATCTTTATTTTTTTCTTCTAATCTTTTAAATAATGCAAATTTTGCAGATAGTTTTTCTTTTAAATCTGGCAATATATTACTTTTAAATACATATTTTACCAGCCATATAAAAGCTGCGAAATTTATTAATTTAAATACTATAGTAATTATTTCTTTATTTTCTAGCATGATCAATCCTATCTAGTAAGGCTTTTTCTGCATGCTTTGCAAGAATTTCGATCTCTTGATTAGAAATTTCTATAGTAGATGACTCTTTTTGAAAATCTTTTATAGCTGGTAGTTTTTCTTTGGTTTGTTTTGGGCAGTTTTTTTTGAAATATTGTTCATATTTCGCCCAAGTTTTGTTTTTTTCTGAGACTTTATTTTTTAAATTATTTTCTTGAAATGATATTTTTTCAGAAATTGCTTCTTCTTTTTTTTCTTCTGTTTGCAGGTATTTTGCCGTAGGCTTGAAAAGTAGATATTTAAGCATAAGAAAACATATAAAAAAATTAATCATCTGAATGATGATTGTAAAATTTACATCAATCATGAAAAAATATCCCTAAATATTTTTATTAAATATTTGTTATTGCGTTTTATCGCATTGTAACTATAAGCAGCAGGGCAATTACAAAACAATAAATTGCAACTGTTTCTGTTACTGTCATGGCGAGAAGCATTAAAGTTTTGATGTCTTTGGCGCTTTGTGGATATTTGCCTATATTTTCGCATGCTTTCATGCCAATAAAACCTTGTCCTAAAGCAGGTCCGATAGAGCCAACGCCCATTACTATTGCTGCACCAATGCAAGCCGCTGCTTTAACGTAAAATGTTCCTTCAATCATATTTTACCTTCCAAAAATAATGGATCAAATAAACCTGTATTTTTTATAAAAAGATTCAAAAAATAGCTTTTTATAAAACTATAATACTCTCATTTTCTATAAATTTACAAGTTTATAAAAAAATTTATCAAATTAATGTAAAAAGTTCCGGCTTTTATGGCCACTTTTTATTATTTATTTAGCAATACTTTTTGGTTTAAAATACATGGTATCAAGCCATCTGGCTACCATTTCGTAATACCATGTCAAGTAGCCGCTAAATTTTTGTTTTTCTTTTAGTCCAACAATTGTTGGATAGTGTTCGGTATCAATTATTGCTATTTTATCGGTATTTTTTTCAAGTAAAAAATTGTTCATGTTTGGATCTATTCGTACATCTAAAAAGTTGCATAATGACATGCATTTTTCTCTCGAATTTCTGTTGGACATTGACAGTTTTGCATCTTTTAAATTTATTTCATCTGCTATCAAGCAATATGTGCCTGGAATTATTGTTTCAATATAGTTATTGTTTTTAAGAAAATTCTTGCCAGTAATTTTTATATTTTTTGGATTTTTTGGTAGCCAGTACCATTTTCTGGGTATTGTTATTTTATCCTTCCATTCACTTTCTTGAGATATTTTTTCCTGTATGTAATGTAGATTTTTAATTCTTGTAAACCCTAAAAGGTGTCGTCCAATCCCGCCGCTCATGTCGAAAAAAAATGAAGGGCAAATTCCTTTGGAGTATGGTTGGACAAAGCTTTTTGGATTTTCCATGAACATTTTAACTACAAATGGGTAGTTTTTAAATTTTAAAATTAAAAGGCCAGATTTTTCGCCTCTATTAAAGTCTTTTTGTTTTAAAATGGTAAAATCTGTGTATAGTTTTTTCTTTTTATAAATTTCTTTTATTAAATTTTCTAGTTTTTCATTTAATTCTTCTTTTGATGCGTATTTTGTTTTGTCATACCTATAAACAATTTTTTCTGGTAACATATTTTGATAAAAAAATTGCTTATCAAATGTTTTAAATATTGGGTTTATTTCTAGGTTATTATTTATGAAATAATATATGTTTTTAGGCTTATCTATTTCACTAACTTCTATTCTTGGTTTTTTCTCTTGGCTTTTTCTAAGTGCGCTTCTACAAAGAATAAAATTTGTTGAAAAAAATAAAAAGATAGATATTAATGTGAAAGCTCTTTTTTTTATACCCATTATGCTAATTAACCAGTTAAATATTATAAACTTTATTTTACTTTTTAATTATATTTTTTCTTTCAAAATTATTTTATATTAAAGTACTTTAACTAAGCTATAGTTTATATAAGATTTTTATCGAATATCTCTTTATTGCAATGTAAATTGAGATCAAAAAAGCTTGTAATTTTATTAATTAATTCATTTTTTTGAGCTTTATCGGTCTCAAATTCTTTATTGCAGTCCAAAACCAATACTGGAACGTCTTGCACATAATAATCCAAGTTTTGCTTGTTAATAAGCCAATTTTCATGTTTTTCGTGCAGCTGGGTCAAATAAGATAGCGGAACTTCTTGCTCTTCGCTTCTATTTCGCTTTTTTAGTCTGTTATAGCAAGTTTGAGGGGTTGTTCTTAGATATATAAATCCGTCCGGCTTTTGTACATAATCTTCAAAAAACCAGTTAAACCATTCTTGGTAAAGTGTCCATTCCAGATCGCTCATTTGACCAGATTCGTATAAATTTTTTGCAAAGCAGTACTTGTCAGAAAATACAGATCTTTCTAGTACCTGTGTTAAATGAGGATTTTCTTTTGCACTTTTCTTTTGAGCTAGTGTTCTTGTTATAAACGCATAAGATTGAAACGTATACGACCATCTGTGCTTATCTTTATAAAATTCATCAAGCAAATTGCCTTTTCCTGAGATATTTTGCCACATTTCGTGAGGCTCAAAGACCACTTGGCAGGCTAAATTCTCTTGTATTATTTTTAAAAATGTCGATTTTCCGGCTCCTATATTGCCTTCGACTATTAGTAGGCGTTGTTTTTTATTTAAATGAGGCATAATTTCACTTTCTTTTGGTTTTTTAAGTTTTTTATTATTTTTATAATATAAAAGTATAGCTAAAATTATAACTAAAAATTTAAAAATTTATAATTTTGTGTTTTTTGTATTTAGCGGGTTTTTTAGCGATAGATTGCTTTGCAGAAGTATTAATGGCCTATTTTGCAATCTTGAAAAACCCTTCATTTTAAGCTGTTTTTTCACTTTTTTTACAAAATTGAATTTTTAGTTTATATTGGTACTTATTCGTATCTGTTTTGCAATTATAAGTTGTTATTAAATTATTATCTTAATTTTTGTCATTAATTATAGAATTAAAAATTTATTGAAAGAAATATATATGAATTTTGTAAAAAAATTTTTAAGATCCTTTTTTCTGTTTTTGTTTTTTTTAAGTTTTAATAATTTTGTTTTTTCAGATGATTTTGATATTTATAGTGATGATAACCCTGATATGATAGATTTTCTTGATCATAATGAGCCGGAGTTAACAAAACAAAAGCCAACGCCAGATGAAATTCTTGATTTATTGGTTAATCGTATTCATATAGACCAAATACTGCAAGAAGATATTTTTTTAAGAACAAATCAATTTGTAAAGCGCAGTTTGCTTGATAACTCAATATTTTTAATGGATAAAAATTATGAAAAGGGTAGGTTTGTTTTTTTAGCAAATTTATTTTATGAGCAAACATCTAGAATGCATTTTTCAGCGCCATGTTTAGCAGAAGACTCTGATCAAATAAATAAAGCAGCCTCATGTATAAAGTCTTATTTAGCTCTAGATGATCCTACTTTGCTATGCAAAATACAAGGACTTCAAGAAAATATAAAAGATATGCTCTCTATTTTGGACATTCCAAATTGTGTAAAAGGTTTTGCTTTAATTAAAAATGCAACGGTACAAGATAGAAATGTTGGATTATTTTTTGGTTTTGAATGGATGGCTAAGAAATTCAGATTTAGATTAAAAACACCATTTTATTATAAAGAAAGAAATCTTTTTTTAACAAATAAAGAAATAGATGCAATATCTAAAGAGTTTGGTGAAGGGGATATGGATGAGGGAATGGCTTTTGCTAGAAAGCATCTTATTAGTGATCAGTTAGGGTTAGGGGATTTGAGATTTGAGTTTGATTATCCTATCGCTAGTGGTGCTAAAGATGCAGAGCTTAGATTAGGATTATTCACGACTATCCCAACAGCTGTTTCTATTGTTAAGGGATTGTATGGTGAAGTTTTCAAGCCTGTTACATGTAGGCCTACAATTGATTTTGTTACGATGCTTTATGAAGTTCAAAATGAAGCTACTCGTCAAAAGGTTATGGATCAGGTAACAGAGATAGGTTTATCTGCTTTAAATAATCTTTCTGCTATGTTGCTGCAAACAAATTTAGGAAATGGTGGACATTTTGGTCTTGGTACAAAGTTATATAATACGGTTCCAATGAGATCGATTATTGACAAAGATTGGATGGAAAATTTTGCTCTAAAGGGAATGCTTTCTGCTGAGTATATGTTTTCACATAAGGAAACTAGATGGTTTGTAGAAAAAGACACAAAAGAATTGTTTAGTAAGAGAAATTTTGCTGATGATACAAAAGCTGCGGAGAATCTAGCGTTTTTAGAGCAAATGACAATAGATAGGCTTATACCATTTGCTTATGAGACTAAAGTTTATCCAGGGTTTATATTTATTTTGGAAGAAAAATTAGCATATGAGAAAAAAAGGTGGGGAATTAGTATTGGAACAGATGTTTGGGTACAGACAATAGAGCATTTTGGCGAAATATGTGCGCCAAAATTACAGATACCATTGTTAGATATTGAGAAGGCAAGAAAACCGTGGGCTTACCAATGGTCAGTTTTCGGGTCTTTATTCTTTAAGCCAAAAAAGAAGGTTGGCGATCTTTATATTGGGTTAAATGCCGAAAAAGTAATTTCTAGTCGAGGTATAGGTCAACCGTTTAAGTTGTCATTAAGTTTGGAGCGTAATTTTTAATAATTATTTTTTAAAAAAATTATATAAAAAAATTATATAAAAATGAAAGGATATAAAAATGAAAAAAATAAGTTTAAAGTTAGTTTTTTGTTGTGCATTATCTAGTCAGGTTATTTTTGCTGCTCAGCTTGATAATGGTTTAAGGGAAGGCAAGAATGATTTTGTTTTAACATCGCCAATTATATCACTTGTTGATGGTACATTTTATGGTGTTGATGGACAAGTTTTTCTTCTAATTATGAAAAACAGAAGAGAGATTAGAAGTCGCATTTATGGAACAGTAGAAAATACAGGAAAGCCAAATGCAAAGAAAATTGGCTTATATAATTTTGCTGGTAAAAAGTATAGCTTGGTAGACCTTGTTGCAATTGAATTTGAACTAGAAAATAATAAATTTAAATATAGTAATATAGAGTTTCAAGAAAAAAAGAAAGCTCTTTTAGATTGTTTAGAAAGAGCTAAAGAAGACTTTATAACAATAACAAATGCTTATACTAAAGGTATAAATAGTATAAAAGATCATATGCTAGTTTTGATTGAGGAATTTTGTCAAAAAAATGGAATAATTAATGAGTCAATGTTATTGAAGTGGGGTGAAATTGAAGCGGGGCAAGAAGAGCGTTTAATAAGACAAAAATTTGTAACGTTTAAAGATTTTACACAGTTTTGTATAGATACAGCAGATTTTCTTGAAGTATTTGCAAGAAGCTGTCCAAAGGGTGAAATATTGTTTGGCAAGATGATAGAAGAAGCTAAGAAAAAAAAGGCATCTTCCAGATAAGTTTTTTTAAAATATAAAGTAAATTTTGAAAATATAAAATAAATAAAGTATAAATTTAAAAAAAGTGATAATTATTATGAATAATAAAATTGTGAGCGTTTTAGTTTTTTGTTTTTTTGCAAGTTTGTTTATAAATGCAAAGAATAAAGATACGCAAGTAGAAAAATGTGCTCAGTCTGTTGTAAATGTAGTTGATAAAAAAAGTTCAGAGCCAATTATTCTTAAAAATCCACTTATGGGTTTAATTGATGGTAAATCTTTTGGTATAAATGCAAATACTTTTTTTCTTATAGTTAAAAGTAGGCACGAAGTTAGAAAAAGACTTGTTGGGGTATTTTTAGCAGATAAAACTAAAGTTGGATTCTATGTTTTTGAGGGTAAAAAATGTTTCTTGCCAGAATTAGTAGATTTAGAAAGTGAATTAGAGTTAAAAGAAGATGCTGCTTCAAAAGCAAAGCTTGTTGAGCTATATAAGTTGCTAAATTGGGCAAAAGAAGATTTTATAAATTTTACTAGCGAATATATGGATAGTGCCAAAGGGATGAAGGGGGCTCTTTTGGGAATTATGAAAGAGTTTCATGAAAAAAGTGGTTTAGGTGAATTTTTCTTATTAGATTGGGTTAAAATACCTGATGGTGGCGAAATGGAATCTGTAAGAAAAAATGTAGTAACGTTTGGCAATTTACAAACATTATTGACAGAGATGGCAGGATTTCTTGAAGCTATGGCAAGAAGTTGTCCTAAAGGTGAGGCTTTATTTAATAAAATGTTAGAAGCGGCTAAACATAAAGCTTAAATAATTTTTTATAAAAATGGTGGTTTCATGAGCCAATTTGACGAATTAACTGGCGTAGTAGGTAGGGTAGTATTTTATAACGAAGAAAATGGTTATGCAGTTTTTGTTATACAACTAAAGGGTACCGATACTGTAACTGTTAAAGGGTGTATTCCAACCATTCAGCCTGGACAACAAGTTAGTCTTTCTGGATTATGGGTAATGCATCCAAAATTCGGTAGACAATTTGATGCAAAAACGTGTACTTCAAATATCCCAAACAGTATTCTAGGTCTGAAAAAGTATCTTGGATCGGGCCTAATTAAAGGTATTGGTCCGGTATATGCCGAAAGGTTGGTTGATAAATTTGGATCCAATGTTATAGATATTATAGAAAATCAGCCAGAAAAATTGGGCACAGTTCCAGGAATTGGTCCAAAAAGATTAGAAGTTATAGTTGCGGCTTGGCAAGATCAAAAAGAAATTTCTAAAGTTATGATTTTTTTGCAAGATAAAGGGGTTTCAACAACTTACGCAACAAAAATTTATAAAAAATATGGGCAAGAATCTATTGCGCTTATAACAGAAAATCCATACAGATTAGCCGATGACATTTGGGGTATCGGTTTTAAAAAAGCTGATCAAATTGCTCAAAATCTTGGATTTGAAAAAACCTCTCTCAAGCGAATAACTTCTGGTGTTTTGTTTGTTATTTCTCAAGAGTTAAATAATGGGCATTTGTATATTGAGCTGGAAAATTTAAAAGTTAAAACTATAGAAATTTTAGAGCTTTCTGGTATTAATGATAGTGAGATAAATAATGAAAGTAATAATAATTCTGGCAATACAAGTATTGCTTTAAAAATAAAATCTGCTCTTCATAATTTGTATAGTAGTGAAAAAATTAAGCTTGTTTCTCTTGATAATGAGCATTTTGTTACTTTATCTCAGTATTATTTTTCAGAAAAGAATATAGCTACAAAAATATTAAAATTAAATGAACGGACAATTAGGCACGATTTTGATATAAACGATATTTACAATAAAATACGAGTGCCTAAACACGAGCGTGATCTAGAATTAAACGAAGAGCAGCAAGCTGGTATTTTGTCATGTTTTCAAAATAAAGTTAGTGTGATTACAGGTGGTCCAGGTACAGGTAAGACTACATTAATTAAAAAATTGTTAGAAATGTTAGATGCGCATAATTTGGTTTATAAGCTTGCTGCGCCAACTGGTCGTGCTGCAAAGAGAATGTTTGAGGGTACAGGTAGGCATGCGGCAACAATTCACAGAATGTTAGAATTTGATTTTACAAATTTTACTTTTAAACATAATGAGCAAAATGCATTGCAGTTAGATTTTTTGATTGTCGATGAAGCGTCTATGATAGATGTTTTTCTTGCAAATTCTTTACTAAAAGCTGTGCCATTTGATGCGCATATTGTTTTTATAGGGGATATTTATCAGTTGCCATCTGTCGGGGCTGGAAATTTTTTAAAAGATCTTATTGCTAGCGGCAAAGCTGCAAGTATTTGTTTGCAAAAAATATTTAGGCAGGCTCAAGATAGTATGATAGTTGTAAATGCTCACAGAATTAATAATGGTGAGTTTCCATTGTCTAGTATGCCTGATTCTCGTAAAGATTTTATTTATATAAAAGAAGATAATCCAGAAAATGTGCCAATGCATTTGGAGTCGATTTATAAAAAGGGTTTATATAAATTTGGTATAAGTCACAGAGATGCAATAGTTTTGGTGCCAATGCATAGAGGTTCGGTTGGCACACAGAAATTAAATTATGATTTACAAAATATTTTAAATAATTCTGTAAATATAAAGAAAATATCTTACTCTGGTGTGGATTATAAAATTGGTGATCCGGTTATGCAGTTGCGTAATAATTATGATAAAAATGTTTTTAATGGTGATATTGGTAATATAATTGATATAAATTTAGAAGATAGAGAATTGATTGTAGATTTTGATGGCAGAGCTGTTGAGTATGATTATAGTGATTTAAATGAGCTTGTTTTGGCATATTCTGTTTCTATTCATAAAAGTCAGGGTTCTGAGTATGCTGCGGCTATCGTGCCTATATTTACGCAGCATTTTACTTTATTGCAGCGTAATTTAATTTATACAGCTATTACAAGGGCAAAAAAATTGTGTATATTTATTGGGCAGGCGAGAGCGATTGCCATGGCGATAAAAAATAATAAAAGTTTAGTACGTAAAACTTTTTTAAAAGAGTATTTAACGACAGATTTGCAGGCAAGATAAAAAAATAATTATTGAGATATGCTATGAAAAAATTTTTTTTGACGAGAATATTATTTAGTTTTTTGTTATTAACCAGCTCTATAGTTTTTTGCTTAAAAAATACAGATAATAATTTTACAATTATGATAGATCCAGCAGGGGATGCAAAAAATACGGGGCGTCAAATAGATGATACTTTAGAGCGTGCAGTTACTTTGCAGTTTGCGCAAAAGCTCAAAAGTGAAATAGAAAATAAATTTAATAATATATCAGTTGTTTTAACACGGTCTTCTGGTGATAATGTAGAGAGTTTGCAAAATGCAAATTTTGCAAACAGGCTCGATGTAGATTTTTATTTTAATATAAATTTTTATAAAGAAACAGCGGTTAAGTCGCAGGCTTATATTTATATTTTTTCGTATAAAGATGATTTTATAGCAAAAAAGCCTGACTTATATTTTTATCCATATGATGCTGCACATTTGATTAATAGAGAGACTACAAAAAAATCGGCAAATATTATTAAAAATACTTTCTTGTCTGGCGATAATACAAAATATTTTGATTTTTGTGGAATTTTCAATTTACCGTTTAAGCCTTTGATTGCTATTAAGGCTCCGGCGATTGGCATCGAGATTGGTTTGAACAATAAGCATGATTGGAATAATTATATAAGTATATTTTTGGATATAATTGATAAATTAAGTAAATTAAATTAATAATAAGTTTTGTATAAGCACCCAATGAGGGGTGAAATATTTTGGGATTTTTATTTTATGAAAAATATTTTTGATCAAAAAAGTATAAATATTTTGATTTTGTCTGTTTTATTATTTATTTTTGGATTTTTATTTTTTGCATTTTATAATAACTGGATAGTTTTATTTTTGCCTTCTTATAATGTTGAAACTTTGAGTAAATCAAAAAATTTTAAACAAGAGCGGGTAGATGTTGATTTGCACTATTGGAATAATAAGCAATGGAACAAAGAGAAAATAAATTTACTTTGGTGCCAAGAAAATAACGCTGACAATATAAAATATTTAATAAATGGCTTGTTAAATTTGCTCGAAGAAGAAAAGATTATAAAAGATAAGGTAGTTGCGCTGCCAAATGTTTTAATTTCTTCGTCTGGGCAAAATGCTTATCTTTCTTTTGATAAAAATCCATTTGATAATAATAAAAATTCTACGCATGATAAATTGATGTTTATAGAAAGTATCTTAAAGACAATTCGTGAAAATAATATAAAGATTCAGGGTGTTTATTTTCTTGTTAATCATAAAATTATGCAGGATTATTATCTTGATTTCTCTAATCCATGGCCAATTAATGGCTTTATTAGTTGAAATATATTTTTATAGAATTTATTTTTAATAGTTCTTTTACTTTTTCTATATTATTCGTTTCTACGGCCTTTAAAAGATCATCTTCTTGTGTGGTTAGTTGTGTTACTGTAGTTTATTGATTATTTTCTTTCTTTTGTTCGACTGGAAAATCATTAGAAGAAAATAAAGAAATTTTTGTTGCAGCAGGTATACATAAAATAAAAATGAATAAAATTTTTTATTCATAAGTTCTCCATTAGTAAAAAGTTAATAATACCATTTGCCTACATAAATTTTAACAAAAATACAAGTTCCTCGACCCCTCGAAGTTTCTCTGCATAGCTTGCGAGCATCCTGAACTTTGTGAAGGACGATTAACTCGGGGCGAACGGAAGAAGTAAGTATTTTCAAGCTTGCGTTATTTAATAAAACAGTGTTATATTTTTTACCGGCAAATGATATAAGATAAATATTATCAAAATTAATTTTATAGTATTTGGTTTACTGATTGCAATATAAAATATTTTATTGTAATTAAATCTTGTTTTTTTATGCAAAATATTTGTATAGATATATATAGGTATTTTATATTTTTTATACAAGGGAGAAGAGATAGATGAAGAAGCAAATAAAGGTAAATCGTAAATTTGGAATAGTATTTACGTTGTTATTATTGATGACGCCAAATATAACAAAAGCTGCGATACTTCCGATTAAGGGTTTATATGAGATATTTACTCCAGATGTGATAGGTATTGGGCAGGCGTTACTAACAAATGGTTGGATAGAAAATGTGTATACTTATGCGCCAGATGATAACTTAGCAAAAAAAGTAATAAAATCTTTTTGGCATAAAAATAGAGATCGTGTAACTGGTAATATAAATGAAATGGATGCTTTTCTTGCTACTGAGTATGATCCTATTAAGGGTATTTTAGCATCTGATTTGGGTAAGATCCTAAAATATATTGGTGATTTTAAAGGTGGAGATAAAATAGAAGCAAATAGGAAAGCTCTTGTAGCAAGTTTATCTAATAAAGTTAAAAAAAATAGTAAAAAATCTGGATTTATAATCGACATACTAAAAGCTATTGAAGCTTTAAGGGTCAGTGAAGATTTTATTCCAGAGACTGCAGAAGCAATATTATGGGCTTTTTTTGATGATAAATTTAAGAAAAAAGAAGATTTGGATGCTTGTTTAAAAGAGCTTGGAAAAAGTATTGGTGAAGAGCTTTATTTAGAAAATGATTATAAAATTTTTGATAGTAATGTGAAGAATATTTCATTAGGAAATTCTTCTGAAAAAATAATTAATGAATACGATATAGCAACATATAGTCTAATTAAAAAAGCAAGGGAAAAAATAATTCCTCCTCAAGTTGTGCAAATTAAAACAGCATATAAATTTAATGGAAAAGAAACAAAACAATTTTCTACATGTTTTGAATCAGCTATTTTAGATATTATAAGTATATTATTTTATGATCCAAAAAACAAAGTTTATCGCTTAAGTATGGTACCATTGGTTTCAGAAAGTGATTTTTTTAAAAAGGTTCTGAAAGAAGTTTTTTTTACTAGTGATGGTAAGTTTATATCTCCACAAAATATTAATTATAAAGTTTTGCCGTGGATAAATTTGATAGAAAATAGGCCATGGGTTAATTATAGTAACAGTGAAAGTATTGATAATAATATTGTAAGATATGATTTGAATACAACTTTTGAGAATTTAATAAAGATAATGTATCAGTTTTATAGTATAGGTTTTGATATTAAGCATGATGTTGAAGTCATTAAAGTTATCTCAGATAAATTAGAAATTAATATTGAAAGAGTTATTAAAGAGCCAAGAGATGCAAAAGATTTTTGGAATGAGATTTTTTCATATATTTCTAGAAAATTTAGTACAAGTAATAGAAAAATAACTTTTTCTGTAAAGTCTCTTGATAAAAATGATAAATTTGCGGTGATAAAAGATAAAGTTATAATAAGTGGATCATGTGGTAAAATAAATGTTAAAATTGAATATTTAAACAATGATTATAAAGAATTTAATACTTCATTTGATATAAATATTAATTCTGGGCATGCGTATATAAATTCTTATTCTAGAGACTCTAATAGTTTAGATTTTTATAGGAGAATTTTTGAGAAATTTATTTATGAATCAACTGAAAAAAAAGCTTTGCCATTATCTATATTGTTAATTAATCGAAATGATTTATTTTCTTATAAAATAAAAAACAAAAATATTCTTTTATATTCACAATTATTAAAGCGTCCTGAAGTAAAACTTGATGTCATTGATTATATTTTTGGTAATTTGTTCGATATAAATTCAAAAAAATTGTTAAATAATTTAGTTGATATGATTGGAAATGATTTTTATTTTATATCTTCTATAGTTTATTCTATGAGAAGTAAGAAAATTGATAATGAGTTATTTGAAAAACTTATAAATAAAAATTCTCTTGCCGTTCTTGATTTTATATGCAAAGAAGGTATTTTTAATGAAAATCTTGAAGGTTTTGCGATAAAAGCATTAGATAATAAAGAAATAGAGGTTAGTTCATTGGATGAATATGGATTTACTGTACTGCATTATGCAACAGGAAAAAATGATAATATTGTTGAAAAAATTTTAAAACATAATAAATTAAAAGATTTTGATAAGATTATTTATTTTATAAGGACTAATAAAGATAAAGAGGCGATTGAGATTATTAAAAAGAAAGATGTAGATATAAATGGTCCAGCGGGTATAGATATATGTAATACGCCACTTTATGAGGCTATAAAAAACGGTAAAAAAAATATAGTAAAAGAGATTTTGGGAAATATTACAGTAGATATTAATAAAGGGCCTAAGATTCTTAGAAATTCTTGGAGCGAGTATTTTAGTTCTTATAGTCCAATAAATGTGGCGGTGGAGTATGGGGATGAGGATATTGTAAGACTTCTATTATACCATAAAGATAAAAATGGTTTGTATGATATTGATCTAAATGGTATTTATGAGGACTCATATTCTTCTGATGAAATAAAATCATTAGTAGATGAAGGACGAGATGAAATTGAAAAACAAAAAGTTGGAAAAATATAGTACTAAATTTTTTATAGAATAAATAAAAGTATAGCAGGGGTTGCAGGAAGATAAATTTTGCAGCCCCTGATAATTCAAGTTGATAGTTCAAGATTGTCTTTTTATTTTATCGCAAGTTTCGGCATAAAATTATTGTATTGTACGTTATTTAATTTGTATAATATTAATATATATTAATTTTTTAAATTTTTAATTTAGGAAAATATTTATGAAATTTTTAGAAAACATACCAGAAACAATTAAGGGCGTGATATTAATGGTTTGTGGTTTTGCGCTTTTATTAAATACTTTGGGCGTATTGGCTGATATTTTATGGTATGTGTTGATAGCTATATCTTTGTATCTTATTTTTATTGGCTTTGTAAAAGTCAAGGGTGTTGAGCTGGTTAAGTCTATGCTTGATAAAAAGAATATTGTTATTGTAGAAGTTGAAAAGACTGAAGATAAAGATAAGTAAATTTTAAAATAAAATTTATGTTATGGGTTATTGCCCCGCAGGGGCAATATAAAGTTTGTGGGTCAAGGGTGTTGAGCTTGTTAAGTCTATGCTTGATAAAAAGAATATTGTTATTGTAGAAGTTGAAAAGACTGAAGATAAAGATAAGTAAATTTTAAAATAAAATTTTGTTAAAAGAGAGCGATAATTATAGGTATTAATTGTCGCTCTCTTTTATTTAAAGGTTATGTTATTAATTATTTTAATAACATAAAATTTAATCTACAGATTTCCAAATGCTTATAGGGATTGCAATATCGATATGGTTTTCTTTTAATGCTTTTGTTATTTCAAATCTTATGTCACTAGCGATATCCCACATATCAAGTGTATATTGTGCGCTTATAAAGCCTCTTATGGCAAATACGTATCCATATTCACCAAAATTTTCTATCCTAAATATAGGTTTTGGGCTTTTTAGAATATTAGGGTGATTATCAAATACATCTAAAATTATTGTCTTAACTTTTTCTGGATCATATTTATAACCAATTGTTACTTTTATATCTTCAAAAGCTATATATCTCGAGTGATAGTTAAAGTTCACTAGAGAATTAGTTAACACTTTTGAGTTTGGAATACTAATTGATTCACTGTTTCTAAATTTTAATATAACGGCTCTTGGAGTAATTCTTCTTACAACACCTTGAACATCTTTAGACCCATCATTTAATTGTACATAGTCACCTATTTTTAATGGCCTTTGTATTAAAATTAAAAAATAATATATAAAATCTTTTAATGGTTCTTGGATTACCCAACCAATAGCTATCAATAGTATTGCAAGTAGGTATATTACAAGTTTTCCAAGACCAGCAAAATTAAAACCTATTATTGTAAAAATTATTATAATAATATACTTTAAGATGCTTTTTACTGTGTGTTGTACTCCAGATTCTACAAGTAATAGGTCAAATATTTTATTTAAGACGTACTTATTTATTAACTCAGAAAATATTAATCCAAGCGTTAAAAAGCCAAATATTTCAATTAATGAAATTGTAGAAATTTCGTTGCCTTCATATATAAATAAAATTTTGTTTAGTATTTTGCTTATTGAGCCAAAAGAAATTCCTAAATCCCAGATATATGATCCTATCAATATGCCTATAAAAATTATTATTATAAACGAGCTTATTATGTAAATTCCATATATTGTTTTTCCATAGGTAAATCTTGATAAAATTGCTTCATCGTCAGATTTAAATAATAATTTTAAAGATAATGTTTTGCCAATTTTGTGTAGCATTAGTAGGCCAATAATAAGTATAAGCGATAAAAGTGTACGTTGAATTGTGTATAAAAGTAGTCGGCCAAGTCCTATATATGGATTTGACATTATTATTATAATTACAGCAGATAGAAGTATAAAATGGTAAAAATTATTGTAATTTTCTGCTGAAGGTAGCCAGCTTTTTGGGAGAATTTTTTTTACAAATTCTTTTGTTATTAATAATATTAAGGCTATTTGTCCAATTATCCAGTTTAAAGCGGACAGGACAGCAGGCAACTCTGAAGGGAAGTATATTCCTAGTTCAAATGCTTTTCTAAAAAATTGTAGGGCAATTGTACTGTAAGTTATTATAGAGATTATTGTGATAAATCTTTTTTGATATTTTTGTTCAATAAAAGTTAAGACATTATATTTTTTGTTAAATGTCCAAAAATGATTTAATAGTCTGTTTGCAAGATAAATAAAGTAAATTATTGAAACTAAATAAAATGTTATTAATATGTATCTATCTTGGATAATAATTGTTCTTATTGTTAAAAATGTAATTAGCCAGATAGATATTGAAAAAAAGTACTTAATTGTAAAATCTAGTAAAAATGCTATTGAGTTAGAAAAGAATTTTACTAAGTTGTCAGGCTGGTCTAAAGAGGTGTTTTTTTTGCCAGATCCAAGAAGATGATTTCTTATTTTTGGAGCATAAGCTATAAATAAAAAAAGAAATATAATTGCTATAATAAGCATTAAGAAAAAATTAATTAAATTCAATTCTTTTGGAATAGATGTTTTTATTTGTTCAAAAAAATCTGATAAATTAAATTTTTTAAAATAATTAATAAGGTCTGATATAAATATTTTTAGTTCAGGAATTATATTTGGAAGTTTTTCAAATTTTATTGCATATTCAGGCCTGTACCATTTTCCAACAAGTTGCTCCAAGACAGATAATATAAATAATAGCTGTTTTTCAATTTTAGTATTTATAGATAATATATTTTCGTATATATCTATAGAATCTTGCATATATTTTATTTGTTGTTTTATTTTTGCGTCAGAGGTGCTTATTGCAGAAAAAAGAGGCGATGGTTTATCAGTAATTAAATTAATTAATTTTTGTTTTAATTTGTTTATATTTTCGATAGCTTTATTTTTATTTTTTAAATTTTCTTTTGTGATATTTAGATTTTCTTTAATTTTTGCTGTTTTTGCATCTAGATCTAATTTTATTTTTTTATATCTTTTTATTTCATTTGATATATCTTTTTCTGAAATAAGTTTTCTGGTTTCTACTTTATAAAAAGTATCTTTTGTTTCGATATTAATTTTAATTTGGTATAGCTCTTCTTCATTTTTTAATACTTGAGCATTATAAAGTTCTTTTTCTTTTTTTAATGTTGATAATTCTTCGTTTAATTTTCCTAAGTTTATTATTTTTGTGTAATCATTTTTTGTTAAAGGGTTTACGTCCCATTCGTTTAATAATTCATTTATTGGGATATTATATTCTTTGCTGTTTTTTTCTAATATTTTTCTGTCTGTTTCATATTTTGTATTAATTTTTGATATTTCTGCTTTAAACTTTCCAATTATTTTATAAGATTCAGATTTTTGTTTTTCAAGGGTCGCTTTATCATATAAAATATCTGACTCGCTTATTTTTATTGCAGGCTTAATGTCGTTAGCTGTTTTTTTTAAGATATTAAGTTTTAAATTTTCTAAAAATAAATTTGTTTTTGTTATGTCTAGTTTATTTTTTATTTCAGATAGTTTAAGTGAATTTAGTTCTTTTTTATTTTTGTATAGAATTTCTTGAAATGTTAAAATATCTAATTTTTGATCTTTATTAAGTCCAAACATTGGCGTTGCTAAAGATGTTGTGTCAGGATTTTTTTTAAAACCATCTAGTTCTCTTAATTTTTTTTCATAAATTTCTTTTGTTATTTCCGAAGTTTGCTCTCTATTTTCTAACTCTATTTGAGTATTTTGTTTTTGTTCTTCTAATAATTTTATCTTATCTTCTTGCAAGAGCATCAATTGATTTATTTTTTGAAGATCTTCAAATGAATAGAATTTTTTTTGTTCTGCAAATTCTATAATAATTTCTTTAAAATTTGGATCTTTTATATAATTTTCAAGAATATTTATATGCTCTTCAATAGTTAGTTCTATCTGTTTTCGCAAAGATTGCATATCTTTTATATCTTGATAGGTATCATTAATAATTTCTAATTTATTGTTGAAAAAGTCTATGCTTTGCGGAGAAATTTTCATCTGAGAATTTATTTTTTTTATTTCAGTATTTACATCTAATATTTTTTTATTAGTTAATGTTTTAAATTCAGCATCTTTTTCTTTTAGCTTTGCGAGGTCATTTTTTAGTTCTCTAATTTGTTGTTCAGCTTTTCCAACTTCTCCGAACGAAATTTTTGGTGTTTCTGGTTGTGGCAGTTCTATGCCTTTTGTTATTACGTCTATTATTCCGCCGCTATTTATTTTGTTATTGCAAGTTAAAGATAACAAAAATAATATATATATAATTTTTATTTTATTTGTTTTTTTATTCACTTTTTTTCCCATTTTTTTATTATTTTTTATATTTAATTTGTCCTTATTCTAGCTCATGATCAACCGTAACTTGTATCGGGTGATATATAAAGTTAATTGTTTTAAATTTACTAAACTCCTGCTGGACTGTTATGCAGCAGTGCAGCCAATTATTTAATTCTTGTTCGTCTTCTGAATTTAAATTTTTTAGTATTATATTGTCAATAGATTCTGTTGCCAAGCAATGAAAATATGCTGTTCTGAATCTAGCTTCTTCTGGATATATTCCCAAAAGTGTAAGTAATTTAAAGATAAATAATTTTTTTTTATTTCGGTTTTTTATTTCAGATTCAAATTTGTATAAATTTACTATTAAATTAAATATTTCTTTTGCTTGATGTTGAGCGGGTAAAAATAGATCACATATTTCTAAGATATGATGTAAAAATAATATATCATCAGTTGCAATTTCAAATGGTGCCTGTAATAGCTCTATTGATTCTATAAAATAAGGTGATTTATTATTTGTTATAAAATAATTGATTATAGATCCAGTTAAAATGTTATTTTTGTTATGTATGCATTTAATTTTACCATTTTTGTAATCTAGAACAAAAATAATATTATTTTTTTGTGAGCATTGTTTTAACACTATTCCAATATTTTTTTCCACTATTTTCCTTAAAATATATTATTACTTTTATATTATGTGATATTTTGTTTTTATTCTAGATTTAGGTGTTTTTTTTCAAGAAAGGAAAGATTGTGAAGATGTTTTTCAAAGGTAGAATTATTTGTTTATTTATATTTTTATTATTATTTGTGCGAGTGTCAAATTGTGAAGTTGTTACCCCTAGATTAACGATAGTATTTGTAATAGACCAGTTTAGTAAGTTTTATATAGATAGATTAAAAGACAAATTGCGTGCTGGACTTGGATTCTTGATTAAGAAGGGCGTGAATTATGATAATGCATATCATTTTCATGCAGAGCCAGATACTGCAACTGGACATGCTGCAATAAATACAGGCGTATATGCAAAAGATCACGGGGTTGTTGGTAATAATTGGTTTGATGATTCTGGTAAAAAGATATATTTTCCAGATGCAGAGGATAATAAAGATTATGCAGTTTTTGACAATAGTGGAAAAATATTTGATTTTGGCAGATGTCCAGATAGATTAATGGCTTATGGAGTTTCTGACTCTTTTGTTCTTAATCCAAAATCTGGCAAAAAAAATTATCTTTATGCAATATCGCTAAAAGACAGAGCTGCGATAGCATTGGCTGGTAAAACGCTAAAGCCAAGCGCAGATGATTCATGTAAGGCAATATGGTTTGAGGGTAAAAATGGCCGTTTTACATCAAGCAAAGCTTATTTTGATAGTTTGCCAAAATGGGTAAACGAATTTAATGATAATAAAAAAATATATAATTTAAAAACTGTTAAGTGGGAGCCCGCATATAAGTTAGATACATCTTTTTATAGATTTAAGAATGCTTTTAATTATGATTTTGCAGAAAAAGAAAAATTTATTGGAACAGATGTGTCTGTATATAATCCAGATAAGCCTTATCCATATAAATATTTTGGGTATACGCCAAAAGCTAATGATGTGCTTCTAGATTTGGCCGAGAAATGTATAGACAATACTATATGCAAAGATAAAAATAGTAATCTTGTTTTATGGGTTTCGCTAAGTCCATTGGATAAGTTGGGTCATATATTTGGGCCGTACAGTGCAGAGTTGATAGATATTATTTATCACATAGATATTAAGCTTGAAAGATTTATTAAAAATGTGCAAAAAAAGATCGATAAAGCTGAGATTCTTTATGTTGTAACAGCAGATCATGGCATAACAGCAATTCCTGAGATGATGCAGTATGAGGGTGCAAAAGGCGCAGTGCGAATAAATGCAAAAGAGCTTTTAGATTCATTAAATTCTAGTATTTCAAATAAATTTGAAGTTAATAATTTATTTATTGCAATAGAAAATAAACAGTTATTTTTAGATAAAAAGATTTTTGATAAATTTGATGAGAATAAAAAAAATAAGATTAGAAGATATGTAAAAAAGTTTATAAAAAGTAAGAAGGGCATAAAAGATGTTTGGACTTATTCTGAGCTAGAAAACAAATGTTGTGATAAATTTTCTGTAGAAAGTTATTATAAAAATCAGTTATATCCAGGCAGAACTGGTGAATTTATGATTCATGTTGAGCCATATTGCCAGATAAGTAATCATCCAAAAGGTACTGCGCATTCTACGCCTTATGAATCTGATACTCATGTGCCGTTAATTTTTTATCAAAAGGGGTCGTTTGAAAGTAGAGTTATAAAAGATAAAGTTTCTATGTTGCAGTTTGCTAATAGTTTGGCAGAGATTTTGAGAATTCCAAAGGCTCAGCAGTCTAGTGCAAGTGTCTTGCCAGGATTATTTTTAGAGCCAGTAGTTTTATAAATTTTGGGTGTGGGGTATTTATTTCCCCCTTCGGGGGAAAAGCGTGCAATATGAGAATTCCAAAGGCACAGTAATCTAGTGCAAGTGTTTTGCCAGGATTATTTTTAGAGCCAGTAGTTTTATAATTTGAGTGTGTGATATTTATTTCCCCCTTCCGGGGGAATGGCAGCAACTTAAGAAGTTAATGCAAGTTGCAGGTAAAAAAAGTAAATACCCAAACCCGTTCGTCCTGAGTTAAGCGTTCTTCGCAAAGCTCAGAATGCTCGCAAACTATGTAGAAATTCTTCTAAGGGTTCAGGGGCATAGCTAAAAGATTAAAGTTTGATTTTTGTAAGGTAAAGACAATTTGTGTTTACTGTAAGTATTTATTTAGGGTAAATCTCTGGATCCTTCGCTTAACTCAGGACGAACGGTGATAATGTCATCAACTTAAGAAAAAATAAGTATCTTAAGTATACAGTTCGTAATATCATCAACTTAATAAAAAACAAGTATTTTGAGTTAATGTCATAAACTTAAGAAGTTAATGCAAGTTGCAGGTAAAAAATATTAAATAAAGTAAATACCCAAACCCGTTCGTCCTGAGTTAAGCGAAGGATCTAGGGATATTGCAAATAAAACAAGATTCGACTTGTAAGTTTTTGTGATTTCATTTTTCTTGATTTTGCCGGCATTTTCAATAATATATTTACATATATTGTTGATTTTTTATGGTGAAAGTAAAAATGTTATGCTTGATTTTTATGTTTATATTTTAAAATGTCATGATGGTTCTTATTATGTTGGTCACACGGATAATATTGAAGCTAGGATTAGCGCGCATAAGCAAGGATTAATAAGGACATGTTATACATACAAAAAACGCCCAGTTGAAGTAGTTTATAGCGATACAGTTGGATCAAGGGGTGAGGCCATAGAAGCTGAGCAACAAATTAAAGGTTGGTCTAGAAAAAAGAAAGAAGCTTTTATAGCAGGAGATTTTGATTTGTTGAAAAAACTGTCTAATGAAAAAAATAATGAGAAAATTGAGGCCAAAAAAAGAAAAAATGAAGGCAAATAATTTGTGTTTACTGTAAGTATTTATTTAGGGTAAATCTCTGGATCCTTCGTTTAACTCAGGACGAACGGTGATAATGTCATCAACTTAATAAAAAACACGTATTTTGAGTATACAGTTCGTAATATCATCAACTTAAGAAAAAATAAGTATCTTAAGTATACAGTTCGTAATATCATCAACTTAAGAAAAAATAAGTATCTTAAGTATACAGTTCGTAATGTCATCAACTTAAGAAAAAATAAGTATCTTAAGTTAATGTCATAAACTTAAGAAGTTAATGCAAGTTGCAGGTAAAAAATATTAAATAAAGTAAATACCCAAACCCGTTCGTCCTGAGTTAAGCGAAGGATCTAGGGATATTGCAAATAAAACAAGATTCGACTTGTAAGTTTTTGTGATTTCATTTTTCTTGATTTTGCCGGCATTTTCAATAATATATTTACATATATTGTTGATTTTTTATGGTGAAAGTAAAAATGTTATGCTTGATTTTTATGTTTATATTTTAAAATGTCATGATGGTTCTTATTATGTTGGTCACACGGATAATATTGAAGCTAGGATTAGCGCGCATAAGCAAGGATTAATAAGGACATGTTATACATACAAAAAACGCCCAGTTGAAGTAGTTTATAGCGATACAGTTGGATCAAGGGGTGAGGCCATAGAAGCTGAGCAACAAATTAAAGGTTGGTCTAGAAAAAAGAAAGAAGCTTTTATAGCAGGAGATTTTGATTTGTTGAAAAAACTGTCTAATGAAAAAAATAATGAGAAAATTGAGGCCAAAAAAAGAAAAAATGAAGGCAAATAATTTGTGTTTACTGTAAGTATTTATTTAGGGTAAATCTCTGGATCCTTCGCTTAACTCAGGACGAACGGTGATAATGTCATCAACTTAATAAAAAACACGTATTTTGAGTATATGTGAATCAGGAAATTAACGCTGCAAAAAAGCCTATATTTTCATGTTTTTCTAGCATATAGATAACAATAGCAGAAAAAACACTAACAAAGTAACTCTCGGCAGATCTTGCGTACTTATAAACTGCAGATAAATGGTGCTTTAAATAGCTAAATACAGATTCTACGGGTCTGTCAATAATTTTGTGTAAACGGATTTCGTAGGTGTTAAAACTTTACTATAAATACATAGAAATCCTTTCCTCAAACATGATGGCTAAAACTGGTAAAATGTCTGTGTTCCAGCCATAAACA
>Ga0209417_1002570_pt1 | contig 27230 bp, 28 predicted proteins | sample RifGroF2_FD_184002 | JGI IMG/M metagenome (GOLD analysis project Ga0209417, IMG submission 184002) | Groundwater microbial communities from Rifle, Colorado, USA - Groundwater F2 (SPAdes) (version 2) | ecosystem: Environmental > Aquatic > Deep subsurface > Groundwater | place: Rifle, Colorado... | reverse complement strand
GGCAGGTGAAATCGTAATGTCAGAAGTTCGTAAAGCCAAAGTAAGGTTCCTGCCGGTGGATAGCGAACACAGCGCGATCTTTCAATGTCTCGACGGCAAAAAGCACAAAGATGTTTCAAGACTCATCCTCACCGCCAGCGGAGGCCCTTTCAGATGCATGTCCTCCGACAAAATGCGTCATGTAAGCTATGAGGAAGCCATTGCGCATCCGACATGGAACATGGGACCGAAAGTCAGCATGGATTCGGCAACGCTTATGAACAAAGCATTGGAAATAATAGAGGCCCGCTGGCTTTTTGACGTGCCGGGAAAAAATATTGATGTTGTTCTGCATCCACAGTCCGTCATACATTCGATGGTGGAATTCGTGGACGGTACCATACTGGCACAGATGAGCACTCCCGATATGAGGTTTCCCATACAGTACGCACTGACATATCCCCACAAGCATCCCGGCAGCCTGGAACCCCTTGATTTCAAAAAGTTTTCTTCTCTTACTTTCGAATTGCCCGACAACAGGCGTTTTCCATCTCTTGATTTTGCCCATCAGGCGCTGAGGCTCGAAGGCACAATGCCCGCGGTAATGAACGCGGCAAATGAGGCCGCCGTCGAACTCTTCAAACACGGGAAAATAAAATTTACCGACATCTGGAAAATCATTGAAAAAACCATGTCGTCCCACAAACTCGTTGTTTCCCCTTCCCTTGAAGATATTCTCTCCGCCGACGAATGGGCACATAAAATCGCCGCCGGGACAAAATAATTCGATAATGTCGCAAAAGCCGGAGTTCCTATTGCCTGAGTAAGCGCCTCATTTTTCAGATAATTCGCTTATTTTTCTCTTCAGTTTCTGGAAAAAAACGCTTTTACGTGCTTAAATATCCCTGAAAAGGTCGCTCGTTTTTTACACCTTATCGAAGAAATACAGAGAGGGAATTATGAAAAAAAACTGGAGTAAGAGTATTCGCCTTAATATGGTCATTTTACTTTCAGTTCTGATGTTCACCGAGACCGGCATAATCTCGGCTGCTACAGCAAAAAACGAAAATAAAGGCAAAGACGAGGAAAAAACAGAAAAAAAAGCCGAACCGGACATGAAGGAAATTGTCAAAAGATTGAAAGTCAATCCAATAGTACAGGCGCCCACATCAAGATCAAGCACATATTACGACAACAGATCTCAGACGATCAAGTGCAGGCTCAACATAGCCAATGAAGCCCGTGAGGATGTTGACGGTCTGAGCGGAGAAATATACATTATAGGCAAATCCGTCAGCACCAGTAAGGAATTCAAGCTTTTTAAAATAGTAACTCTCTCAGACATATCAGTGCCTAAAGGGAAAAAATATGCTTCGGAAGAAAAAACATGCAGGATAGAATATGATTCCAACAACTTTTTTAAGTACGGGCATAAGTACGAGGGTTACCTGCTGGTTTTGAAAGACAGTTCAGGTGAGATCATCATGAAAAAGGGAATACCCGGGAAATTCGAAAGAATCGCGGACAAAATAGCAGAGATCGAAGAAGGCAATCTTTTTGACGATAAAGGCACTCCTCTCGAATCTTCCAACCGCTATTGACAGCTTTTAAATACCACGGACAAAATAGCGTTGAACTGCCATCGCTATCATACCCTATGATCAACTCAAGCCTTAGTGCCTTTTATATAAAACAGGACGTCGCCCCCGGGTTTGATAATTTATCAAAACAAAACGGAAACATGTTTGAAAGTTAGGGCTTTTGAAGCTAAGATTTTACCGAAGAGGTTTTTATTATGATAAAAAGAAGAAGATTAGGAACGGTTTATACAAAGTCTCCGGCCCAGAATGTGGAAAAATGGCTGGTTGACAACTTTACCAAGCTGATGTTTTCCATATTCATATCGCTTTTATGGATGGGAATACTTTATGTGCTTATAGGAGTAGTTAATTTTCTGGGTTCACAACTGGGCGAACTGTGGGAAAAAGACCTTCCCACTTCCGTAATTTACAATCATCCTGTGGCGTTGCCTGTGAAGATTATCGGCATAATATTCATTTTTTGGTATGTCTTCAGGGCAAAAACAAACAGAAAAGGCTGACGCGTTCAAGATATGCATGATCCCGCAATACCTGATATTTTAAAAAAAATCCTGGATACGAAAAAACTTGAAATACAAGAGAAACTGCCTTTGGCAAAAGAGTTCATAAGGGTTACCAAAGATATGCCGCCGGCATTGGACTTCAAAGCCGCCTTGAACTCAGGAAGACCAGCTGTTATAGCTGAAATTAAAAAGGCTTCACCTTCAGCCGGGGTTATTATTGAGAATTTCAGTCCTGAAACTATAGCGTTGGCCTATCGCAACGGAGGGGCCGATGCCGTGAGCATATTAACTGATGAAAAATACTTTCACGGCTCCGCAAAATACATTCCCGCCGTCAGGCCTTTCCTGAAAGACATCCCAATACTCAGAAAGGATTTTATACTTCATCCCGTGCAGGTATATGAAGCAAGAGCGCTCGGAGCTGATTCATTTCTGCTGATTTCAGGGGTCCTGAACGTCATGAAACTTGCGGAACTTATCAATCTTGGCAGAGAACTGGGCATGGAGCCCCTTGTGGAAGCCCACAGTTCAGAAGAACTGGAAAACGCCATCGAAGCCGGAGCAATCATACTCGGGGTCAATAACAGAAACCTGCACAATTTCACGGTTGACATCAGCAGATCGGAAAAACTTATCGGGATGATGCCGAAAGCTTCGATAGCCGTTTCGGAGAGCGGTATAAAGTCCGCGGCTGACGCGGAACGACTCTTTTCCGCCGGATATAAGGCTGTACTTGTCGGCGAATGTCTTATGAGAAGCGGCATTGAAAAATGCGGCACTATAATAAGGGAGTTTAAAAATCATGCGTGCGTCCAATCTGACAAGTGAAAAATCTGTACTGACAATCTTATTGACATGTGTCATTCTGGTCCTGTCATTTTCATCACTTCTCTCCGCGGAAAATGATAAAGCCAAAAAAAATAAGGCGGCATCCTCTCCATCTATTCATTTCCCCGCGCTAAAGGATTATAGAATAAGTTTTGAAGTCATATCCTCCCGCCGGGAATTTTATCTTGAAGAAGATATATTTCTCACCTTCAAGCTTCAGAATATTTCAGACAAACCCCTGCTCATATATGAATGGATGATGAACGAACCGGACAATGTCAAAATATATTACAGGCTTTATGATGAGAACATAAAAGAGTTCATTGAAAGCGAATGGGAATGCCTGAACCCCGAAATAAAACAGCCCGTCAAAAGAGCGGTACTGGATTTGAACCCTCAGAACTCGGTTTTCATAGACAAGGAAATGAGCTTTGTAAAAAAGCTGAAACTCTCCGCCCTCCCCAAAGGAGGAGCGAAGTACTACGTCATCGGGGTGCTCAATCTAAAATCAATTTCCGCAAAAAGCCACCCTGTCGTTATCAGAATCAAGTAAAATTGGGAATACCAAGAGGAAATATCAATGCTTTCACTTAAAGAATACCCTGACACCGGCAAACATCTGCTTTTCTCCAGAGGCGACACCATAGAATTCAAGCTCACTGTTTCGCCTTCCGCGAAGGGTGAGGCATTTCTCAGAACAAACATAGGCAACGCAGGTACAAAAAGATGCGAAATCATATCCTATGTTGAAAACAGACAGCCCATGACCAGACAGGATTGGCATGACGTGCCGATGATAAAAACAGACAAAAACAATTATTCAATTACAATGGCGCTTCTTGAAACAGGGCATTTTGAATCCAAGCTCTTTTTCCTGCCGGAGAATTCCGCGGAACCAGTATGGCCTGCCGGAGAAAATATCCATATCAACGTGGAACCCGCCGAATATTGCTGCGCCAACAGCATTTACTGCGCGTTTGTAAGGCAGTTCGGGATTAACAAGCGCAAAGCCGAATCACTGAATTTAATCCCGGAAAACGACGCGCGCTGCATGAAGGAACTGGACAAGGAAGGATACACGGTAATACCTCCATCCGGAACTTTCAGAAACCTGATAAAAGAACTCGATCATATAGTTGACGATCTGAAATGCCGGATACTGCATCTTCTCCCGATAAATCCGACTCCAACGGTATATGCCAGAATGGGACGTTACGGAAGCCCCTACGCGTCTCTTGATTTCACATCCGTCGATCCGGCCCTCGCTGAATTTGATAAACGGGCCACTCCGCTTGACCAGTTCATGGAACTCGTTGACGCGGTACACCGCAAAAACGCAAAAATTTTTCTGGACATCGCCATAAACCATACAGGATGGGCGGCAAAAATACACGAGGAACATCCCGAATGGCTCGTCCGTGAAAAAGACGGTTCGATACATTCCCCCGGGGCCTGGGGCGTTACATGGGGCGACCTTACAGAGCTTGATCATAAACGCCTTGACCTCTGGAGTTATATCGCCGAAATGTTTTTAATCTGGTGTTCCAGAGGTGTGGACGGTTTCCGCTGTGATGCCGGTTATATGGTCCCTGTGCCCGCATGGGAATACATTATCGCCAGAGTCCGCAGCGAATACCCCAACGTCATATTCCTTCTGGAAGGGCTCGGCGGGGACCCTGCCGTAACCGTGCGTCTCCTGGATGTCGCCAATATGAACTGGGCTTACTCTGAACTTTTTCAAAATTATTCCAGAGCGGATATCGAAAAATATCTCAAGTATTCCTCTTCAGTAAGCTCTTCCGACGGCCTGATGGTGCATTATGCGGAAACCCATGACAACAGCAGGCTTGCCGCCAAGTCAACTGAATACGCCATGATGCGCACAGGACTTTGCGCTCTTCTTTCCTCGGACGGGGCTTTCGGTTTCGCGAACGGCGTGGAATGGTTCGCGACTGAAAAAATTGATGTTCATGAGGCACGTGCTCTTAACTGGGGCTCTTACCCGAACCAAATAGAATACATTTCCCGATTGAACTCCATACTGATATCGCATCCGGCCTTTCATCATGGGGCATCTATTGAATTCCTTGACGCGGGCCCTCAGGATATTATCGCGTTTCTGCGTTCGGACATAAACGCTGAACACCATCTTATCGTGCTGATAAATCTGAACTGCGAAAAGAAAAATGACGCGGCGCTGGACTTTTCGGGAACACCATGTGCCTCGACGAAATTCACCGAGTTGATTTCTGGGAAAGAGTTTCTGATAAAAACCGTACGCGGAAAAAAATCCGGGATACCCCTTAAATCCGGACAGATATTATGCCTTTCGCCTGAAAAAAACGCGCTCCTGAAAGTGAAAGAGATTGAAGAAAGAAAAATACTTCGTCCCGACCGCATAGACTCTCAGAGGGCCAGGGCCTTTGTCCTTGACATCCTCTGCTCCAGAAACAAATCTCATGTCCTTGTCGAAAACGATATCGACGCAATGACAAAAGAACTCATGGAAAATCCGTATTTATGCATACAGAAAATATTCTCTGAATACGGACACTCTCCGATTATAAACTGGAACTGGCCGGAAGACCGCCGCCGCGTTGTAATGGTCCCGCCCGGACATATACTTCTGGTCAAGGCCCCTTACCGTTTCAGAGTCGCCATAAAAGAAGCAGGGCGCATTCTTAAACTCCATGACAGCCTGAAGGAAACCAACGGGGGCTTCTTCGCTGTTTTCACACCGTTCAAAACACCGGCAGCGCATACCCTGAAAAAAATTAAGATTACAGTTTACGCCGACAGAAAATCAGAGAGAACCGAAACCGATATACTGTTTTTGTCAGAAGACGCGCCAAATGCCGAAACTCTCTTCAGTACCGCTCTTATCCGTGAACGCAAAATGACGTTTCTGCAGGGCAATCAGAGGGGCGCCATGCTGAGGCCATGCCTTGACTGGAGCGTCCTGCGCAGCCGTTATGACTCCATACTGGCGGCCAATCTCAGCACATCGCATCCGGAAGACAGGCATATCATGTGGAGGCGTTGCAGAATGTGGGTGATACATCACGGGCGGACACACGAATTCTCGCTGGATACAACAGAAAACTTCGCCTTGTGCGAAGATGGAAGCGCCAAATGGAATTTCAGTTTTCCGCTCGGCAGCGGCATGTTTGCGGACTTTGCCGTGAACATGGCAATTGTTCAGGAGAAGAACGCCGTGAGACTCAAGGTATTCCGCAAAATGAAAAAAAATAGAGCGGCTTTCATTGAAGATAGAATGCCGATGCGCCTGATAATAAGGCCGGATATAGAGGACCGCAATTTCCATTTTGAGACAAAGGCGTTCATGGGCCCCGAAAATTCATGGCCTAAAACAGTTGTCCCTTCCGAAAAATCCTTTGTTTTTAAGCCCTCCGAAGACAGGCGGCTCATCCTTACGGCATCAAAAGGACGTTATAATTCCGCACCTGAATGGACTTATTCCATACGCCACGAAAATGAAGCCGCAAGAGGACTTGAACCTCTGAGCGATCTTTTCAGTCCCGGCTATTTTGAGATTTTGCTGGGAGGCGGAGAACACATAGAACTCCTGGGACAGATACTGACGAATACAGAACCGAAAAAGCTGAATTTCAGTCCCTCTCCAAAAACTGACAATATGCTTGTTTCCGCCGACAAATCCACGGATAAAATACTTCTCCATGCCATGAAACAATTTGTGGTGAAAAGGGATGAATTGAAAACCGTTATAGCCGGATACCCGTGGTTCCTCGACTGGGGGCGGGACACTCTCATCTGCGCCAGAGGACTGATAAGCGCGGGAATGATGGATGATGTAAGGAAAATACTTTTACAATTTGCCAGTTATGAGGAAAATGGAACTATTCCCAACATGATTTACGGCGGCAACGCTTCAAACAGGGACACTTCGGACGCTCCGCTCTGGCTTATCACCGCATGCGGGGACATTTGCCGCGCCGAAGGAAATCTGAAATTTCTGAAAACCCGTCTGGATAAAAAGAAAACGCTTCTTGACGCGCTCGAATCAATCGCTCACGGTTATATCAGAGGAACGTCCAACGGCATAGCGGTTGACAGCGCCAGCGGACTTGTATTCAGCCCGTCGCATTTCACATGGATGGATACGAATTTTCCGGCGGCTACTCCGCGTGAAGGCTATCCCATAGAAATACAGGCGCTTTGGTTTGCAGGGTTGAATTTCCTTGAGGAAGCCACAGGCAAATCCGAATGGAAAAAACTCTCCGCCAAAGTGAAAGAATCCATCCGTAAATATTTCGTTCTGAAAAATGAAGGATACCTTTCAGACTGCCTCCATTGCAGGCGCGGTGTTTCAGCCTCCAAAGCGGAAGCGGATGATCATCTGAGACCAAACCAGCTCCTGGCCCTTACACTGAAAGCCTTTGACGACGCTGATTTCAGCAAGTCAATATTAAAAGCCTCTTCAGCTCTGCTTATTCCCGGCGCGATAAGAAGCCTTGCCGACAGAAAAGTAAGCTTCAAACTTCCAGTCCTCGGCCCTGACGGAAACGCGCTTAACGACCCGGAAAGGCCGTATATCGGGATTTATGAGGGCAATGAGGATACGCTACGGAAACCGGCATACCACAACGGCACGGCATGGACATGGCAATTTCCATCATACTGCGAAGCATATTACATGATTTACGGAAAAGCCGGCAGAAAAACCGCCGCTTCAATACTTTCCTCTTCAGTTCTGCTTCTAAATGACGGATGCGCCGGACAACTCCCGGAGATCCTCGACGGCAACATCCCGCACAGACAAAGAGGCTGCGACGCCCAAGCCTGGGGAGCAACGGAATTGTACCGCATCTGGAAACTTCTGCATTAATAATTATAAGAATACGGCTTGCAGTATATGGAACTTGTATTTTATTAACTCTCCTGTAAGAGAGGTGAAAATGAATCTGAATGAGAGTAATTCCGGCCTCGGGCTGGTGATAATAGTATCCGGTCCCAGCGGCTCGGGAAAAACAAGCGTCTGCAATGCGGTAAGAAAAGAACTGGGCAATCTTCAGTTTTCCGTTTCCTGCACTACCCGCAGTCCCAGAATAAATGAAATACATGGAAAAGATTACTATTTCATATCGAGAGAGGAATTTGACAGGCGTACCGCGAACAACGAATTTATAGAACACGCCGAGGTTTACGGCAACTTTTACGGCACACTCAAAAGCGAACTCATGAATAAGATAAAGGCTGGTCACGACATACTCCTCGACATAGACGTGCAGGGCGCTTTGCAGATAAAAAAATATTCACAGAACGATAAAGAAATAGCCGGATGCCTGGAACTTATTTTCATAGCTCCACCGAATTTCGCGGAACTCGAAAAAAGGCTCCGCTCAAGACAAACTGATGCCGAAGCCGCTATCCTCAAGCGCCTTCAGACCGCGAAATCCGAACTGGTATTATGGAAGGAATACGATTATATTCTTGTAAACAGGGATATCAATGAAACTGTCAGGGAAATGAAGAATGTCATTGAGACGCTTCATAAAAAAACAAAGCATCTGGAGCATTTAAATTTCGATGTCTGATGGAAAAAAAACAATTGTTCTGGGAGTAACAGGCTCAATAGCGGCATACAAAGCCGCGGACCTTTGCAGCAGTCTTGTAAAAGACGGCATGAATGTAACTGTCATAATGACGGCATCCGCCCAAAAACTTATCTGCCCTCAAACTTTTCTTACCATTTCCAGAAACCCTGTAATAACTGATTTATGGGAAATGCCGGACTGGCAGCCGGGGCATATTGAACTTTCGCAACGCTCAAGCCTGCTGGCAGTCATACCCTGTACAGCCAATTTCATGGGCAAACTGGCTAACGGAATAGCCGATGACGCCCTTTCCACATACGCTCTATCTCATACCGGAAAAATACTGCTCGCACCCGCAATGAACCCGAAAATGTGGGCTAACGCGGCGGTAAAGAACAACTGTTCCGTACTCAAAAAGCGCGGTATCGTTTTTGAGGGCCCGGTTTCAGGCAGAGTGGCATGCGGAGATGACGGAGAAGGCCGCATGGCTGAAGTCTCCGATCTGCTGAATAAAATTAAAGCATTGGGCTAAATATTCCCAGTTTCCACGTCAGATAATATATGCGCTTGGTCTCTTTTGATCCTTTGCGTTCTGTGGAAATACCGGGAGCGTACCCTCTTAAAGCCGATTCCTGGATCTTGCATAAGGATAAAATCATTGCCGCAGACTGGCTGCTCTTTCCCGAATACTGGCAGATAAACGCCCTTGTTTACGGGCTGAAAAAAAGAATTTTTCCCAATATCAACAGTTATCATCTGGGCCATAATAAAGTGGAAATGACAAGGGCCCTTCAATCAATATGCCCTGAAAATTTCCCGGATACCCTGATACTGCCTTCCGTTGAAGGCGTCCGCGCTAAAATTCTTGACCATTTCTGCTTTCCTTTTGTGGCAAAAACAATAAAAAGTTCAATGGGCCGCGGCGTATATCTGATAGAGGACCATGAGCAGCTCGAAAAATACATACGGGAAAATGAAGTCATATACATACAGGAACTTCTGCCCATTAAACGGGACATAAGAGTTGTCTATATCGGGGACAGCGTTGTAACAGCCTACTGGCGGACAGCCGCGAAGGGAGCTTTTCACAACAATGTGGCGAGAGGCGGAACAATATCGTTTGAAGATGTTCCGTCAGAAGCGCTGAAGCTTGTCGAAAGAGTCGCGGCGGAGCTCGGAATTAATCATGCCGGTTTCGATATAGCCGAAGCAGGAGGACATTTCTTTTTCCTGGAATTCAATATAAAATTCGGCAATCAGGCACTCAATGAAAAAGGTATCAGGGCAGGAAAAATAATCCTCGATTACCTGAAGAAAACCGCTCCGGAAGTTCTGTAATATCTAAAAACTTTAATTCCTTCGCTGCGGACGGCGGCCGCGAGATTCATAATGACCTCTTCTGCCGCTTTCCGTCCTGTGATGCTGTCTCGGAATCTTTTCAGCTTCAAGCGGCGGAGGCAGATGGAGCATATTCTCATCAGGATGCGCGCATTCAATCTGATAACCCAGAAGTTTTTCAACGTCAGGAAGGATATAGGCGCCGTATTCGCAGACAAAGCTTATGGATATACCCGCTTCTCCTGCCCTGCCGGTCCTTCCCACGCGATGGATGTAATCTTCAGCCTTGTCGGGAATATCATAGTTCACCACATGGCTGATGCTCTCAACGTGAATACCCCGCGCCGCGACATCCGAAGCAACAATAACCGGTATCTCTCCCGTGCGGAATTTTTCCAGTATTTTCATTCTTCTGTTCTGAGGTATGTCTCCGGAGAGTATTTCACAATTTATGCGATATCGCAGGAGCCTGTTGGCGAGCCTCTGGTTTTTGTCTTTCCTGTTTCCGAAAATCAGCATTCGCTTTACTTCAGAATGTTGAAGTATCCAGAGGAGAAGAGAGAATTTTTCTTTTTCAGCCACGGCATAGAATTTCTGCGATATGAGATCAGCAACCGCGCGTTCCGGTTCTATTTCCACAGTTACCGGGTCCTGAAGCCAGGTCTTGACCAGGCGGAGGATGTCGGAGGTCAGGGTGGCGCTGAAAAACATGGTCTGCCTCTGTCCCGTAGGAGGAAGCTGTGAAACTATTCTTTTGACGTCGGGGATAAAGCCCATGTCAAGCATTCTGTCAGCTTCGTCTATCACGAGAATTTCCGTTTCTGAAAGGCGGAGGTTACCGCTTCTGGAGTAATCTATTATCCTCCCGGGTGTTCCTACAAGTATATCTATAGGCTTACTGAGCCTGTCTCTCTGTTCCTTATGTCCCATTCCTCCGAAAACAACAAGATTGTTGAAACCACAGAAACGTCCAAGCTCTTCGGCGTCCTTATGTATCTGTATGGCGAGTTCCCTGGTGGGCGCCATTATCAGTGTTCTGCATGTGCCGGGCTTCCGTCCGGTCAGGGGATTTCTCAGCATTTTAGTGAAAGCCGTTATCAGAAAAGCGGCTGTCTTGCCTGTGCCGGTCTGTGCCTTTCCGGTCACATCGCGTCCGGCGAGGGAATAGGGCAGGCATTTCTGCTGTATGGCCGTGCAGTATTTGAATTCGAGCTCCTGTATTCCACAAAGGACTTCAGTCGATATATCAAGTTCAGAAAAACGCATTTTGCCTTCTTCCAAAGGAACTTCTTTCAGCGCGGGAATTTTCTTAGGGGCCTGAGGGCTAGTTTGGCGATGCATCGCTTTTCTTGTTTTATCGTTAGGCCTGTATTTTGTTTTCTTTTCTCCTGAACGGATATCCTGTTTGTCTTTTCTCTTGTGTGAAGACGCGACGGCATCATGGGCCTTTGCGGAAAGTACCGATGGCGATTTTTCAGTTAACGGGCCAAAAAGGCCAAAAAGGTTTCTAATTTTCTTCTTAATCCTGTTTATCATTTCAATTTATTTCCGAGTCTAAATGACTCCTTGTTATTTTACGAATATCCGGTTGCTTTGCCTATAATCATCAGAGGTATTCAGCGGCAGCGGCGGCAAGAGGGCTGCGCTCACTCTTTCTTAATGTAATATGTCCGTGAATGGGAAGGTTCTTAAAACGCTCCACGGTGTAAGTCAAGCCATTACTGGAAGCGTCGAGATAAGGATTGTCTATCTGGTACGGGTCCCCGGTAAGCACCATTTTCGTGCCTTCCCCTGCGCGGCTGACAATGGTTTTGATTTCATGCGGCGTAAGGTTCTGCGCCTCATCCACGATCACGTATTGTCGCGGAATGCTTCTGCCCCTTATGTATGTTATGGCCTCAAGCTCCAACTGGTGGTTTCTGGTAAGGTCTTCAACATATTTGCGTATTGACTGAACATCCTTCTTCTCTCCGTGCATGCTGTGCATCAGATAGTCGAGGTTATCGAATATCGGCTGCATCCAGTGGCTCAGTTTTTCGTCCTTGGTCCCCGGCAGATAGCCTATGTCATTGCCGAGCGGCACTATCGGGCGTGAAACCAGAATTTTCTCATACAGCTTTTTCTGAAGAACCAACTCAAGCCCCGCGGCAAGGGCAAGAAGAGTTTTTCCTGAACCGGCCTGTCCGACAAGTGTAACAATCTGAATTTCCGGGTCCAGGAGCAACTCAAAAGCCATCCGCTGCTCCTTGCTTCTCGGTTTGATGTTCCACACAACATCATCCCGTTGCGGGAGAAGGTTCAGTACCGTATCGGATTTAGCTTTGGCAAGGGCTGTATGTTTAGGGTTTGTCTCATCCCGGAGAAGAACAAATTCGTTCGGAAAAAAGTTGTTATCCGGAACAGTGACAGTCCTCGCCTGATATATTTCATCAACAGTGGAAGCATTTACATTTATTTCCCTGAAACCTGAAAAAAGCTCATCAAAGTTTATCTTCTGTTTTTCAAAGTCCATGACGGGAAGGCCGATGGCGTCAGCTTTCAGGCGCAGGTTTATATCCTTCGTTATCAGGATGACGTTTTCGCCTTCCTCGTGCAGATGGTATGCCACGCGCAGTATGCGGTTATCGGGCATCTCCATGTCAAGTTCCTTATTGGAAATCTGCCCCTTTCCCGTAACTATCTTGAGTATGCCGGGAGGAGTGCTGCCATTGCCGTTGTCAAATTCAACGCCCTTGGCGAGGCTTCCCTTGCCGCGAAGCATGTCAAGTCTTCTTATAACCTGTCTGGCATTGCGCCCCAGTTCATCCTGATTTTTCTTGAATTTATCAAGTTCCTCAATTACCGCCATTGGAAGAATGACTATATTGTCCTTGAAAGATTCCAGCGCCTGAGCACTGTGAAGCAGAACATTGGTATCAAGCACGAAAGTTTTCCGCATCCGTTTTTCTCCGTATCCTATTTGGTTAAAAAAACAATTTTTCTTATAAATCAAAATCAGAAGCCTTAATATGCCTGATTAAAGCATATTATCCAATTAGGATTTGATTTTGACAAAAATATAGCTTAAATAATACGGTAAAATGGAACAGTCGAAAAGTTTGTCGAAGATTTTCCACCGGACGGCGGCAAATGAAAAAGCCCCGGAATGCCTGGAAGGATGCCTCCTTTCAGGGGCGTCTTCGAGATTGAGGGCGTAAATCCATGTAAGGAACGTGGCAAAACAACAGAGGTCGAAATGGTTTTCAGCAGAAAGATGATTGCGGCACTGGGAGTCAAGACCCCCAAGTCCTGTTTGATTTCCTTGAATCCGCTTTTGATTTTCCATCTTTCCCATAAAAACCAATCGGAAAATTTTCCATTTTTTTCTGATACGACGGCAAAGAAAAATGGCGAGTTATAACTCAATGAAGTCAGCAGTCAGGAAAATCATAGTTGAAAAAACTGGAAAACTTTAGTTCAGGCACTTTTTGAACGATAAAAATTGGGAATAGAGGGAATAAGAATGAAAGCTGCCAAAATGTTCAAGAACAGTAAGTTTCTTCAATATCCTGACGGCCGCGATGAATCTTTGCCGATTGTAAAATCGTGGAGAGGAAAATGGATCTGGCTAAAAGACTGCGGTGACGGAATGCACGACTATATCTGCTTCAGGAAGGAATTCCTTCTAGAAGACAAAGCGGATAATCCCGTAATTCACATAACTGCGGAGCGGGAATATATTTTATGGGTCAACGGTCATTTCGCCGGACGCGGTCCATTCTTAAGTGATCCGAAATATAAGCGTTATGATTCTTTCCGCATTAGAGATTTGTTCAAGCCTGGTAAAAATATCATTGGCGTTATGGTATATCATCATTCTGAAAAGCTCGGAGCATCGCGCTTGACCCCTCATCAGGAAGCATGCGGATTCTTATGCCAGATCGATGATGGAAATAATACCTTGCTTGTTTCCAATCAAAGTTGGAAAACCGCCCGGAATAAAGCCTATTTAAGACCGTCTGTTAAATTTGATGACGGCAGTTATCACGAATGCTACAACGCAAGTGCTTTTTCCAGTAACTGGAACGAGGAGTCTTTCGATGCTTCGCCGTGGCAGAACGCAGTAAGCTGCATGCAGGAAAAACATCCGCTCTGGGGCAGCACAATTCCCCAGAACAGATTCTTTCCATGGGTGAACCTTATTCCTTCAGAAACCGGAATGCCTGGGCTTACTAAGCGCCTTCCTAAAAATGTGTCTTCCGGCGAAGTGATTCAGCGCCGAGAGTTCTCCGCTAGTGACGGTGCTGTCAGAATGAGCCTTGAAGAGGTTCTGCCATCCACAAAAGCATCAGTTCTCAATATTTCCAGTCTCACCACCGCCGGCAAAGGAACTGTCAGTGTAAAAAATTCCGATTATTTTGAGTCTGAAGATACTTTTGATGGCATAAGGAATGCAACGATAATCCTTGATTTCGGCAGACTCATGAATGCCAGATTCGGCTTCCGGTTTAGAAGTCCAGCCAATGTTAAAATAGATATCGGCTATGCCTGGAATCTGGAAGGGGGCAGAATCATTCCATACGTCTCTTCCAGAACACCTCAGGCGGATTGTTATTTATCCGGAGGCGACATGCAGGAGTGGCAGACTTTTCAGTGGCGCCATTTCAGATATATCCAGCTTACCTTTAGAGATTTGATGGAAACATTGGAGCTTTTTGAAGTATGGGCAGAAGAGGTCGAGCATCAATTTCCAGAAGCTGTTGAATTCTCTTCAGACTGTGAACTGCTGAACAGGTCATGGAAAGCAACGGAAAATACGATAAGGTTATGCTGTGCAAACAATCAGACAATGGATAATCCGTCCAGAGAAAGAAAACAGTATTTAGGCGACTGTTCGGCTATAGTTCCAGCCATCGATCAGTTCTTCGGTGAAACGGCACTGGTAAAAAAATATTTTCATCAGTTCGATGAATCTCAGCATCGCAGCGGGTTATATCGTTACAGTACAGGACACGATGATGACGGCGCATCCCTCTTTGATCATTCATTGGCTTTACCCATCAGGCTTTATGAGCACTATATGCGTTTTGGAGACGATAAACTGGTTTTGCGCATGATGCCGGGAATAAGGCGTTTTATGGAATTATCAGAGTCGATACTCGATTCCAGCGGAATCGCCATGCTGCCGCCTTATGGCATCTGGTTCGACTGGGCATGCGTAAAGCGTGAAAATATTTCTTTTATTCTTAACGCATTGACTGCAAGAGCTTTCATATCATCTGCCCGACTTGCGGCTTATGTCGGATGCGGAGATAAGAATTCTGAGGTATGGAATGAACGCGCCAATAAAATAATCTGCTTCCTGCGTGAAAATTTCTATGACAAGAAACGCAGTGTTTATGTCGATTGCCTGATGGATAACGGTACCCGTGATCCTTTTGTCAGCGAGCACTCAAACAGTCTTGCGGTTTTATGGGGGATTGCGGATATTGGGCAGAGCGACGCGATAATGAATGCCTATCAAAAGAACAGAAAACTTTTCTCGTCGGCATCCCCTGCGTGGAAATATCTACCGGAAGCTTTTATCCATGCCCACAGAACTGATTTGATGGTGGACTGGATAAAAAGAAAATACGGACCTGTCCTGGATGCCGGATATGACACGCTCCCTGAAACATGGTGTCTTTATGGTGAAAATACACTCGGGCGATGGCGTTGCCGAAACAGCCGAGCCGTGGCTCAGGGCGCTGGGCTTGGCCTGCCTGACACCGTAGTTCACGGACTTGCCGGGATTGTCCCGCTGGAACCGGGATTTGCTAAAGTCGGAATTTCTCCCAAGCCGGGTAGTCTCAGACGTTTCAGTGTGGCAGTTCCCGGTCCTGACGGTATATATTCTCTTCAATATTCGGCTGACGCTTCAGAAAATATATATAAAATTACAGTTCCAGCTGGGAAAGACTGCAAATTTATTATAAACGAGCCGGAACTTCCTGCTAATGTTCTTGTCAACGGAACTGAAGCGCGGCCGGACTCGGAGAATAAGACATTTAATAACGAAACGTCATTTTATTTTAATTTAAAAGGGAGTTTTAAAGAAAGCAATTGGAAAATCATAGTTAAAAAATAGGAAAACTTTAGTTTATTTCTGCAAAGATTGAATAGGTTCTATATCTCAAACATTTCATCATTATAAGGATTTTCGATATCGCCAGGCAGTTTCATTGTTTCGGCGGTTTCTTTTATTGCCGCGTCGAGGGCTTTCAAAGTTTCCGTGGAAACTGCACCGTCGCATTCGATTTCGACTTCTACCAGACTGAGATTATTTGCCAAATTACTTACGTGATGGTGTGCAATTCGCATTACCTGTCTTATGGATTTAAGTTTTTCTTCTTTCAGTTTGACCGCTGTCTTCTGCTGTTCAATGGAAAATAATTTTTTCATCGCAAAAAGAACAATGACAAATATCTATTTCAATCATGATTGCATTATGGCCTGTTCTTGTTTTCATTGCAAATAAGAAAGAGCCGTTCAGAAAAAAGGTCCGTTTTTCCTTATACGGCCCTCTAACCGGGGCTGCGGCAGCCCTGTTGATGTTAACCCCTAACTCCGCTGGGATTACGTAATATTTTCCTATTTTTCTTTTTTTTGTATTGATTTTGGGATTTTTTCTGATAAAATATATTACGTATTTGCGTAATATGGAGGTTGAAAGATGGGAAAATCAGAAAAAGCAGGGCATCCAGAGTGGGCGGTGAAATGCCGCAGGCCGGGAACGGAACTACGTTTTATCGGCGGACATTATTATCTTTATGAAGTAAGCTCGGTATATGACAAGGAGAAAAAGAGGGCCCGCAAAAAAACGGGAAAGCTTCTGGGAAAAATCACGGAAGAGAATGGCTTTGTCGAGTCAGAAAAATATCGGTTGGCCCGCCTTGCGAAGAAAATGGTCATGCCGGAAAACGGCTCGGCGATCAGCATAAGGGAATATGGACTGAGTTCGTTCATGTCGGGTGAGAAAACAAGTCATATAAGCGGGGCATTGAAAGGAGTTTTCCCCTCGACATGGGATAAAATCCTGGGCTTGGCATATTGCCGCCTGGCGTATCAATCACCCCTGAAAAATATGCAGTACCGGTTGCAACGGAGCTGGCTTGGACATCAATTCAAACTTGATGAGTGGAAAGACAGGAATATTGCGCTTTTTCTGCGTGATTTGGGAAGAAATCGCGAACTGGCTGTAAGCTACATGAAACGCTTTGTAAAAGAAGGCGACTTCGTGCTTGCCGACGCTACCGATATTTTATGCAAATCATCGCGGATTACGCTTGCTAAAAAAGGTTACAACCATCACATGGACTATCAGCCGCAGATAGGCTTGATGTATCTGTATTCGGCACAAACCAGGATGCCTGCTTATTACAGGATTATTCCGGGAAATCTGCGCGAGGTGAAAGCCTTTAAACAGTGCATTCAGGAGAGCGGTGCGAAAAATGTGGTGGCGATTGCCGACAAGGGCTTCTATTCGAAGGAAAATGCCAAAATGCTCTCCGATGAGAGTATCCGTTTTATAATTCCTTTAAGGCGTAATAATATTCTGGCTGATTATTCGGTAATAGATAAAGGTCTGATAAAAAGCGGCAGTAATTATTTCCTTCACGAGGAACGAGTTATATGGTGTTGTGAAATGCCGTCTTCCGAAAACAGGGTCATGCTTTTTCTGGATGAGCGGCTCAAAGTTCAGGAGGAAGCCGATTATATCGCGAGAATAGGCAGTTGCCCGGAAGACCACAGCATAGAAAAATTCCACGAGATGAAAAACCGTTCCGGCACGATGGCCATCATTTCAAACATAAAAGACGTTTCGCCTGAAAAAATCTACTCCCTTTATAAGAGCCGGATGAATATCGAAGTAATGTTCGACAGCCTGAAAAACATACTTGATGCGGACAGTTCTTACATGCAGGACGAGGAAGCCCTGCAGGGATGGATGTTCATAAACCATCTGGCCCTTCAGATCTATCAGACGATCTACAGCCGGCTTCTCGAAAACGAGATGCTTGCCAAGCATTCGGTATCCGATATCATCATGTTGTTGTCGGATATCAGAAAAGCTAGGATCAACGGCGATTGGCTTACCTGTGAAATAACTAAGAAAGTCGCCAAGACGCTTGGAAAATTCGGCCTGCATATTACGTAAATCCAGCGGAGTTAGGGGTTAACTGTAAAAGTTATCACATGCATTAAATATGACGAACTTGAACATTATTTTCGAGGTTGGAATGGACTTGAGTTCATAGCTCTGCTAACTGTAGGAATGGGAAGTTGTATAGGTGTTTTTTATGGAGCACTGCTGTTATATTTTGAAGAAAAAACAGGGCGCGAAATTCATCTGAAATACAGCATTCCGCTGTTCCTGCTGATTGTCTTGACGTCAGAACTGTTTTTTACAGAAATTGAATTCAGGAATCATAAAGCATCTTCATTTCCCTTAATTGAAAGAAAATTCCTGCTGTTCCGGAGGAGGAGTTATAATGTCCCTGACGGGGGCAAAAGATTTTCTGTGGATTGGACAGGGACCAAATTTTTTGAGCGCCTCAAGGTGTTTTTTTGTCCCGTAGCCTTTGTGTTTTTCGAATCCGTATTCTGGATACTTCAACGCCAGTCCGGTCATGAGATCGTCTCTATGGACTTTCGCCAGTATGCTGGCCGCGGCTATGCTGGCGGATTTTGCGTCGCCTTTTACTATCGCTTCGTTGGGAAAAGGAAAATCCGGGACGGGAAGCCCGTCAATAAGCACAAAATCAATCCCTGAGAGCCGGGACACAGCTTTTTTCATTGCCAGATGCGAGGCCCTGAGGATGTTGATTTTATCTATTTCGTCAGGAGAAATTTCGATTATTGAATACTGTATTCCGGGGATGGATATTATTTCTTCACGGAGTGTCCTTCTTTGGGCATCGGTCAATTTTTTTGAATCGTTGACTTTCGGACATAAGGAATTTTTCGGAAAAGCGACAGCCGCCGCCACAACCGGCCCGGCCAATGGGCCACGCCCCACTTCATCAACTCCGGCTATAAAAGAAAACCCCTCGTTCCACTTTTTTCTCTCTGGAGCGAGGAGTTCATCATCTGAGGAAAGAAAATCCATCAGTCTATTTTCAGCTTTTTCTTAAATCTTTGACCCTTGAGGCCTTGCCTATTTTGTCTCTGAGATAATAAAGTTTTGAACGGCGCACTTTTCCCTGACGCTCAAGCTCTATTTTCTCAACTCTCGGTGAATTGAGGGGAAATATTCTTTCAACGCCCTGGCCGTAAGAAACTCTTCTTACAGTTATGTTTTCGGTGATGCCGGAACCTTTGCGGGCTATAACGACACCGGAAAACAGCTGTATGCGTTCTGTTTCGCCTTCAACGATTTTCGTGTGTACTTTTACTGTGTCCCCAATACTGAAAGCGGGAATGTTTTTTTTGCACTGTTCTTTTCTGATTTTATCCATTATTGTACTCATATTCAACCTCCGGATTTCTACTGATTTGAAAGCAAATCAGGTCTTTTATCTTTTGTTCTTTGTTCAGATTCCTTCTTTCTCCACCTTGCTATTTCCTCATGGTTTCCGGACAAAAGTATGTCCGGCACCTTCATTCCTCTATAAACAGCGGGCCTCGTGTACTGAGGGTATTCCAGAAGTCCGTTTGAAAACGATTCATCGACTTCCGATTCAGGACAACCCAGCGCGCCCGGCAAAAGCCTTACGACGGCATCTGTTATCACCATCGCGGGCAGATTACCGCTTGTCAACACATAATCACCTATCGAAATTTCTCTGTCAACCAGCACGCGGACTCTCTCATCTACGCCTTCGTAGTGCCCGCATATTATCAGCAAATGCTCTTTCTTTGACAATTCCCTCGCTGTTTTCTGAGTGAAAACTTCACCCTGAGGGCAAGTCATTATGAGCAGGGTATTCTCTTTTCTTAAAGCTTCAACAGCCTCAAAAAGCGGTTCAGGTTTCATCAGCATTCCGGGGCCGCCCCCGTACGGCTTATCGTCAACCGTTCCACGCTCGTCGTGAGAGAAATCCCTTAAATCAACAGTATTTATATCGACAATACCCTGTTTTCTGGCCCGCGCTACTATACTTTCATCAAAGGGCCCGAAAAAAATTTTCGGAAACAAAGTTATAATGTCGATGCGCAAATCAATCAATAACCTCGACGGAAACACGTTTCTGCAGGCGTCCTGCGGCACCGCTCACAAGCGAACGTATCGCCATAATGGTTTTGCCTTTTTTGCCTACGATTTTCCCGATATCTTCCTTATTGCAGGTTATCTTGATGATATCGTTTCCATTTTCTTTTTCAGCAATTACCCTTACTTCCTCGGGGTGGTCCACAAGGGCCCTTACAACATAATCCACAAAATTCTCAAGGTCCTTTAATGAATCCCCTGTCGTAGCCGGTGCCGATGCTATGCCGGAAGTCTCGGATGAGCTGTTTCCGCTTAAAAATTTCATCAATCCTTTAATCACTTTAAAATCCTCATGTCTAATTAGTTAGTAGTTCAGCCGAATTTAAGATATTACGCTTTGGCTGCTTCTTCTTGTTTAGCCGCTTCTGCTTTGGCTGCTTCCGCTTTGGCTGCTTCTCTGGCCTTTTGGGCTGCTTCTTTTTTAGCGGCCTTTTCCTTTTTAGCGGCTTCTTCCTGCTTTGCGGCTTCTTCTTTAGCTGCTTTTGCCGCTGTTCTTTCCTTTTTGGTGGGCTTCTTCTTCTTTTTTATTTCAGAAAGAAGTTTGCCGCCTTTTGCGCGCTCAATAATGTTCAATATTTTCTCGCTTGGCTGTGCTCCTTTCGATATCCAGTACTCAGCGCGGGCCAGATCGATTTTTTCTGTTTTACGTCTCGGGTCATAATCCCCGATTGTTTCTATGGACTTGCCATCCCTCGCTGAACGTATGTCAGCTACGACAATACGGTAGCTGGCGTTGTTTTTCGCTCCCATTTTTCTCAATCTGATCCTCACGGCCATAACAAATACCTCATTTTTTTCTACGTGTTTACATGCTGTCTTCAATACAATAAAATTTCAGATAACAGCAAAAGAACTTATAACATACAGTATTTTCCAATCTGTGCAAGTGCGTTTTCAAAAAAAGCTGAATTATCTGATTCAAGGAATGCTGAAGTAAATTCCGATTTCCCGCTTTTAATACTTACTTTTTGGTATTTTATTCAATTCAACTCTATATTGTAGTTTGCGATAAACCTCAATTTGAAAGAATATCTAATTTATGAAATACGCTGATAAAGTCCATCTGCCGTTTATGATGTCGTTGCTCCTGGCTCTTTTTTTCATTCACGGCTGCTCACTTTTCAAGGTAAATCTTTTTCCGAACGCTTCGGAGCCGCTGAAGGAATTTGTCCTTCAGGGCAAGGCTGAGGAAAAAATAGTCGTAATTACGATAAAAGGCACAATTTCAGATTATACTCCTCTGAATTTAATGTATTCCAAGCCGAGCGTGCTTCAGGAAACTGTATCTCAACTGAAGCTTGCCGAAAAAGACCCCGATGTAAAAGCCGTAATTCTTAAAATAGATTCTCCCGGAGGATCAGTTACCGCCAGCGATATGCTTTATAATGAAATTCTCGCTTTCAAAGAGAGGACAGGCATTGTTGTTGTTTCCGTAATGATGGATGTGGCGGCGTCCGGCGGATATTACGTAGCGCTTCCCTCCGACTCAATCATAGCCCATCCTACAACACTGACCGGCTCGGTAGGCGTCATTTTCATGAGGCCCAAGTTTGTGGGGCTGATGGACAAACTCGGCCTGAGGGTCGATGTCAGCAAATCAGGAAAAAACAAGGATATGGGTTCGCCGTTCCGTCATACGAGCGCGGAAGAGGAGAAGATGTTCCAGGAAATAATTAATAATCTTGCCGCGCGTTTTACATCGCTCGTTCAGAAACACCGCAAAATTGATTATGCGGTTATGTCTGAAATATCCACGGGAAAGGTGATGCTTGCCGATGAAGCCCTCCAATATAAGATGATTGACAAAATCGGCTATATTAATGATGCTGTCGCCGAGGCAAAAAATATTTCGGGGATTTCTCCAAAGGCCAGGCTTGTAGTTTATCGAAGGACTGAATACGCCAACGATAACCTTTATAACAATGCCACAAACGAATATGAACAAAAAGGCTCTCAGTTGCTGAACCTCGGCATGTTTGAGCCGATGATTTCCATGCCGCCGGGTTTTTATTATATATGGATGCCCGCTGTTTCCGAGTAAAAAAACGGATACACTGAAAAAAATCGAAGATTCTGCTGGAAAGAAGTTGAATTTGAAAATAAGAGAGCTAGAGTTTATGCTCTTTTGCGGTTGTGCCCCGACCCACTGCCGGAGAAGAAATGTTTTTGATACTAAGTAACAAAAGTAAAGAACCATGCGAGTGAAAAAATGAAAACTTATCTTGCTAAAACAGGTGAAATTGAGCGTAAATATATTGTATTTGATGCCGCCGGCATACCCCTCGGCAGACTTGCGGTCAAAATAGCCAATGCCCTTCGCGGCAAAGACCGTCCGACTTATACTCCGCATATCGACACAGGCAATTTCGTGGTTGTGGTCAATGCTGAAAAAGTGCTTCTCACCGGAAATAAGGACAAAACCAAAATTTATCAAAACTATTCCGGCTATCGCAGCGGCTTGAAAGAATATACCGCCGCCGAGATACGTGAAAAAAATCCCGCGCGCCTTATTCAGGATGCCGTATGGGGAATGCTCCCCAAAGGCAGGCTCGGCCGCGCCACCTACAAGAAGCTTAAAGTTTATGCGGGCCCTGAACATCCGCACGCCGCTCAGAAACCTGAAAATGTGACTGTAACATTGTAATTTTCTTATAGGAGTTTTTTGAATATGTCCACTAAAACAGACGCAGTATGGGCTACAGGACGAAGAAAATGCGCGACCGCCAGAGTGCGCATACTTTCCGGTTCGGGAAAAATAAAAGTAAACGGCAAAGCAATTGAGGAATATTTTACTTCAGAAGCAATCTGCGGTTATATTGTTCAGCCGTTGTCCGTAACCGGCACATCCGGTAGATATGATGTAATAGCGAATATATCCGGCGGCGGGCCTGCTGGACAGGCTGGCGCTCTCAGACATGGCATAGCCAGAGCTCTCACCAAGCAGGATGAGTCACTTCGCCCTGTTCTCAAAAACAGCGGCATGCTTACACGGGATTCGAGGGTCAAGGAACGTAAGAAACCCGGTCAGCCCGGCGCTCGCAGACGCTTCCAGTTCTCAAAACGTTAAACCTGTTTTACTTATTTTTTATATATGTCAAAAATATCTGTTGCTGTCGTGGGGGCTTCCGGTTACTCCGGGGAAGAGCTCCTGCGGCTTTTGTTCAGGCACAACTTCTGTGAAGTCAAAGTAGTCACTTCCCGTCAGTACGTTGACAGGCCTCTCGGTGATGTCTTTCCGCGTTTTGCCGGGGCCAAGCTCAGATTTTCCGCGCCGGACGTAAAGCAGATAAGCGCCATGTGCAATGTGGCTTTTCTCGCGCTGCCCCACGGGCTCGCCGCGGAATTTGCCAAACCCCTTATCGAAGCAGGACTGAAAGTTATTGACATAAGTGCTGATTTCAGAATAAAAAATACGGTCAAATATAAAGAATATTACAAGGAAGAACATCCGGCCCCCGATTTGCTTTCAAAAGCCGTTTACGGACTGCCGGAGCGTTACAGGGACCTGATAAAAGACGCGGACCTCATAGCATGTCCCGGCTGTTATCCGACCAGTATCATACTTCCGTCAGCGCCGCTCCTGAAAGCAGGACTGGTATCAAAGGACGGCATAATAGCGTCAAGCATGAGCGGTGTAAGCGGTGCCGGGCGCAAAGTCGAGCTGGCATATACTTTTCCGGAGTGCAATGAAAGCGTCAGGGCCTACAGTCCTGTCGGGCACAGGCATCTCCCGGAAATTGAGCAGGAACTTGCCGCGGCGGCGGGCATTCCTGAAATATGCATGAATTTCATTCCTCACCTGGTGCCAGTAAACAGAGGTATAAACTCAACATTGATTTTCAATCCCGTTTCGGGTTGTACTCTTGAGGATATAGCAAAGGTTTATGAAGAAGCTTACGCCAATGAAACCTTTGTGAGAGTTCTTTCTCCCGGAAAAATGCCGGATACGAAAAATGTCACCATGACCAATATATGCGAAATAGGTTTTACTCTCGACAAGCACACTGGTAAACTCATCGTGGCAAGCGCCATTGACAACCTTACCAAAGGCGCTTCCGGACAAGCCATCCAGTGCATGAATATCCGCTTCGGCCTCAAAGAAACCGAAAGCCTTCTTTAATTTATATTCCAGTCGCCTACTACTTTATTGAACTTCTGCTTAATGTCGCAAAAGTTGGCCTGCTGGAATATGATTTTACAAAAAGTGACTTTACTTTCAAACTCCTACTATATGGTTATCGAATATTATACGGCAGCTGATAGAGATATTTTTCTAGAAAAATCAAAAGACCTCTTGACAAGTAAACGAATGTTTACTATACTGTAAGTAAACAGATGTTTACCTGTGGGGCGATTATGCGGAATACCAGAGAAAAAATCATGTCGGAGGCGCTGAAACTCTTTTCGCGGAAAGGCTATGAGGGTGTTTCTGTTCGTGATATTGCAAAAAAGTTGAACATAACGCCTGGGGCACTGTACAAACATTATCAGGGAAAGCGGGACATTTTTGACAACATCTTGCGCGAAATGGAAGAAAACGATCGGATGAAAGCCATAGAACACCATGTTCCGGAAGACGTGTTCAACAACATGCCCGAAGCCTACCGAAAAACCGCTATTGTCGACTTTAAGCTATTCACGCTCGCCATGTTTCGTTACTGGACGGAGGATGAATTTGCCTCGGTGTTCCGGCAGATGCTGACGCTGGAGCAGTACGGCTCTCCCGAGATGTCAAAGCTTTATCAGAACTATTTCGGAAGCGGCGTTATCCAGTATGTGGAGGACATTTTGCGGGAGAATGGGATTGCTCAACCGGAAACGGCGGCGCTCAGCTTTTATACCCCGTATTATTTTTTATTGAACCAATATGATGTAGCCTCTGATAAAACGAAAATCTTTGCGCTGCTACAAAAATACATGAAAGGAATATCATTATGAACTATCCCAAAAGCAAATCCTACAACACACCCGAACTGCTTTCAAAAATCATGGGCCCACATCCCGTCAAACTTACGGAAGAACTCTTGCTTAATCACCGTATACCTGCGGGAGCGACCGTTCTTGATCTCGGCAGCGGTCAGGGCCTGAGCAGTATTTTTCTCGCAAAGGAATACGGTTTCAAAGTCTATGCCGGCGATTTGTGGAGCGATCCTGAGGAGAACCGGAAGTTCTTTGATTCCATGGGGCTTTCTTCCGAACAGATTGTTCCGGTCAAGGCGGACGCGGAGGATTTACCGTTTGAACCAGCGTTTTTTGATGCCGTGGTCAGCATTGATTCATACAATTACTTTGGTCGCAATGAAGCGTATCTTGATACAAAACTGCTCCCTTGCGTCAAGCCGGGCGGATGGCTCTATATTTCGATCCCCGGCATGAAAAAAGATTGCCACAACAATCTGCCGCAGGAACTGCTGCTCTCGTGGACACCGGAGCAACTGGACTATATACATGATCTTACATGGTGGCGATCCATGTTTGAGAAATCCAATGACGCGGAACTCGTCTCCATCACGGAAATGGAAAGTAACAACGAAGTATGGCAGGACTGGCTCGCATGCGATAATGAATACGCTGTCAATGACCGGAAATCCATGAATGCAGGCGCGGGAAAGTATTTCAATTTTATCTCCGTGGTGTTGAGAAAAAAAGCATGAATCCCGACTTTCCCTTGTTGGAAATCTGCAAGCCCTAAGTTCTGGAATATTCAAAAAGGGGACCGCCCCTTTTATTCCAGTTTTTCGGTCTGAGAAACTTTACTTACTGCAAGGATTTTTATAATCAACATGCAGAGTGATGAAAAGAGAATATTTCCCTTTCCATCATTCTGCATTCAGTTCCGCGTTATTTCTTCTTTTGCCCATTCTCGAAATATTTAATGAGATCTTTCGGGATATCCGGTATTTTCTGGAGATTACAGCCGGTTCTCATTGATTTATGACCGAGAACACCGACAGCGACGGCATTTCTCGCTGCTATCGGAGACGTATTGGTTTTGATGCCGTAGCGCACGAAATCGAGAAAGGTCGTTACTATTGCCGGGTCGGAACCGCCGTGGCTGCCCTCAAGCGGTTTCAGTTTGTAAATGATGTCAGGGGTTTCCCTCGGGCCGCGCTTTGTCCATACATGCACTTCACAATGGCCATAATCGCCGACGTTTTCCACACGTCCCCTTGTGCCTATAAACGTATAGTTACGTTCAGCGTCCGGCGTATAATGGCACTGTGTGTATGAGGCCTGAGTACCGTTATCGAGCTGCATCATTATCATATTGTGGTCTTCCACGTCGATTATCGGAGAGAGGCCTTTCTGTTCAAGCGGCGGATACTGGGCGGCATCCCATTTTGCGCAACCGGGTTCATCCGATGAACGGCGTTCGCATTTATCATAGACTGAAAGCATGCCCATGCCTACGACGGACTTGGTATATCCGCCCATGAGCCAGTGCATGACATCGATATCGTGAGCGCCTTTCTGGAGCAGGAGGCCTGTTGTGTTTTTCTGTTCTGAATGCCAGTCTCTGAAATAAGCGTCGCCGCCATAATTCACAAAGTGACGGCACCAGCCGGCTTTTACCTCCCCGATGAGACCGGAATCAATGATTTCCTTCATCTTCAGGACCACAGGGAAATGTCTCATATTGTGTCCGAGATAAAGTTTTGAGCCTGTCTTGTGAGCGGTCTTGAGAAGTTTATCGCAGCCTTCGATGGTAATTGCCATCGGTTTTTCGAGATAAACGGCCTTGCCTGCCTGAAGCGCGGCCATGGCGTGTTCCTCATGAAGAAAATCGGGAGAAGTTACGAAAACAGCGTCGATTTCTTTTATTTTGAGGAGTTTTTTATAATCCCTGGTAAGGAACACATCATCTCCGGCAAACTCTCTGAATTTTTTCAAAGCGTTTTCGCTGACGTCAGCCCCGGCAACGAGTTTACAGCCTTGTTCAGGCAGATGTGCCGATTTTGCCAGATTTCCTCTTCCGCCTACTCCGATAACGCCGATTTTTAATTCTTTCATTTCTTTCTGCAATCCTTAATATAATTTTTGTCGCAATGTCATAAATTTTAACGTTAATGTAATATTTTGTTAATGTCGCAAAAGTTGTTCTGAAATAATGATTTTAATAAAAGTGCATCCGAGACTAAATTGATATTTGCGAAAATAATCAAAAAAAGGAGTCTCA
>Ga0209417_1002568_pt1 | contig 27244 bp, 26 predicted proteins | sample RifGroF2_FD_184002 | JGI IMG/M metagenome (GOLD analysis project Ga0209417, IMG submission 184002) | Groundwater microbial communities from Rifle, Colorado, USA - Groundwater F2 (SPAdes) (version 2) | ecosystem: Environmental > Aquatic > Deep subsurface > Groundwater | place: Rifle, Colorado... | reverse complement strand
GGCAATATCCAAATTTGTACTCCTTTTATTTAACGAAAATCCATTTTACGTAAATTTTTATAGTATTTTTTATTTTAACATCTATATTTAACAGGTTTATTCTTTTATTTGTTGAGTATTTTTTCTGTTTAAAAATTATCGGGCAAAATCATTGAAAGAAAAAGAATATAACTACTTTTTTATAAAAATTGGATTTTGATTTGAACTTAATTTTTTGTAATAATACACAAAATTTTAATTAAAATTTTACCTAACTATTAAAATTCTTTAGATTTTAAACATTTACAATTGTTTTGTTTGCATTTTTTAAAGGAACTTCCCGGTTTTCCAAACATAAATCTGAATATTAAAAATCTTTTGTTTAGCATTTCGATTAATTCGTTGCTCAGGCAATCAACTTTTTCTAATAAGCCTGATGGAATTACAGGAACTTTGCAATTTATAGTTTCAAGATTGCAATTTGTAGTAGAAAGCAAGGAATTTGTTTTATTAACAGTATTATTGGTTTCAAAAAAATTCTGGTTGGTTTGTGTTAAATTTTTAGTTATTTCAGGGGTGTTTTTGTTAATTGCTTCAAGATTTTTTATGGTTTTATCTATCGATTTAGGGGCTTTAGTTATGGTTTCTCTCAATTCTTTTGTTTCTAAAATTTGATTAACATTATTTAATGTCCTGGAAGAAGTTTTTATTGTTGATTTTATATCTTGTCTAATTTTAGGATTACCGGTAATTTCTCTTAAATCATTTATTAAAAGCCCAAAATCATTTCTTGATGTGTCTATGCTTTTTAGAAAATTATTGAAGTCTACATTATTGTTAATGGTTTTTTCTTTCAAAAAGTCGGTTATAACAACCATGTTTGATATAATATGTCCAAGTTTTCCTTCTTGTATGTCTTTAACCAAATATTTGTCTATTCTGTCATATGCAGCGGTTCCATATACAATATCGCCATTTGATAATAATTGCGATGAAGGATTATCAGGATAATCCAGAGAAAAATGCATTGATCCGTAAAGGTCTTCCGTATTTAAGTATATTTTAATGTTTTTGGGGAGTTTCAAATTTTTGTAATGAATGCCAAGATAAAAGACAATATACTTTTGATCATCAGAAAGAGTTATTTTGGAGCAATAACCAACTTTGTAGCCTCTGTAAAACGCATTTATATTGGTTTTTGGGAAACGCCGAATTACCGGAGGCACTTCTTTATATTTAACAATTATAGTCATATCAGGGTGACTAAAGTATTTATAAATACCGAATATCCCTAAAATCAACAAAACTATTAATATGATAATTTTTGTTTGTCTGTTTTTATTCATAAAAAAAGTAAACAAAAAAATTTTATTAAGATTAACTACCAATGGAGCTAATTTTAAGAATAAAAATTAAACAAAAGTCGATAGAAAAATTTTTAAAATAAGTTATAATTTTGAATACTGAGGGGATCTCAGGATCATAAGATGCCCCTCAGTTTTTTATGTTTTAAAATTACTTTCAAATAAAAAAATAAGTTCTGTAATTTTTACAGAACTTATAGTCTAAAGAATTGTTTTAATTCAAATTCTATTTGTTAAAAATAGATTCTAATCTTCTTTTTACAGCTTCGGTGCGGATTTCTCCAATTGAAGCATGCTGATAGCCAAAAAGCTGTTGGGAATGTCTTCTTGTGATTTCAGCGACTCTTGCTTTTCTTTGTTCAACATATGATGTTGAATCAGTTTCCCTGATGATTGTAATGCTCATGATCGTCTCTCTTCTTTGTAAAATTTAAGTATAGTTTATTAGACTACTTTAGAACTAATATAATAGAAACAAGAATTATTGCAATAGTGAAGGATATAATGAAAATTATTTAGAGTTTATCATGTCGGAAATAAGGGAATAATGTAATATTATTTTTGAAAATTGCTTAAAAAGCATGGCACACCCTAATATGAAAATTAAATTTTATATTATATAATATACTTATAAAGTGTGATATTTTGTTAAAATAGAAATTAGGAATAGGAATAAAAATAAATTGGGTTGGTTAAGTAATATATTTGATAATTCTAAGAAATACGAAGAAGAAATAAATCTTCTTCAAAAGACATTAAGAAAGGCTAATGCGCTTAATTCGTCTTATGAAGACCGTCTTGCAGAAAAAGAAGTAGATGTTGCTAAAGCAGACAAAAGTATCCAGAGAATTATACAAATTTGGAAAAACATTAATTCTTCGGAGTCTTTACCCGTGGTATTAGCTACTATTATCAGAGGACTTTCTACTGATTTAGAGTTTTTATATTGTATTTTATTCCAAATTCACAATGATAAAGACGGCATCAAGTTAAAAGTTTGTACTGCTTCGGAAATCGAGTACTTTAATTTGGAAGAAATTCTTGGAACTAAATTAAAGGCATTTAGTATTCCTTATGAAGCTAATGATAATTCTCTGATAAAGACCATAAAATCTCAAACAGTACAACAAATGGAACATTTTCATGAGATTTTTAAAGGTTCGGATTTAACATTGGATAAATATAAAATCGATAGGCTAGAGTCTATATTTATTGACAGAGCAATAACTGTCCTGCCTTTAATGGTGCATGGCAAGCCTTTTGGCTGTTTGGTCGCTGTCTCCTTGAAGCAAGAAGTTAATAACATGGATAAAAATTATTTAAAATTATTTGCAGGACAGATTGAACTTTCAATTTCAATGACCAGATTGCTTGAAAGCGTAAAAACCCAGGCTGTTACTGATGTTTTGACGGGATTGTATAATCGGCGGTTTTTTAATGAAACTCTGAATAAAGAAATGCAAAGGTCTAAGAGATCGCGACATCCTTTTACCTTAATTACACTTGATCTTGATCATTTAAAACGAATTAATGATACACTTGGACATTCTGCCGGTGATGCAGCTATTGCTGCAATTGGCGGAATACTCCTGAAAGGCGCAAGAGAGTGCGATATACCCGCGCGATTTGGTGGAGAAGAGTTTGCGCTTGTTATGCCCGATACAGATCTTGAAGGTGGAATGGTTGCAGCAGAAAGAATCAGGTCTATAATAGCAGCTAAAAAGATTGAAGGTGTTGGAAATATCACTGCAAGTATCGGTATTGCAACTTACTTAAAGCATGCAGATACAATTGAAGAACTGCTTAAAATTGTAGATGAGGCAATGTATAGCGCAAAAGAGAACGGACGTAACAGGGTTGAAGTTGCGAAAACTACATTACGTCCCGAAGCCAAGATAGAATTTTTTTAAGATAGCCTTTTATTCATCTATTTACAAATTGTATCTTTGTTTGTTTCAATAAGCTGTTTTATTGTATCTAAAAGCTTCTGATTGGAAGTTTTAGATTTTAATAAAACAGCATCAACATTTTTTGCAATTTCTTCATTTACGTCATGTGCAGAAAAAACTACTGTTAATAAATCTTTTTCTCTTTTTTGGTTTATTAATGGAAGTAAATCTAAACCGTTACCGTCAGGCAGTTCTATATCCAGCATAACAATGTCAAAAAATTCGTTTTCAAGTCTATTTCTTGCTTCCTCAAAAGTTTTAGCCTGCGATACTAAAGCAGTATCCTGTAAAATTGAAGAAACTATCATCAAAACATCAGTATCATCTTCAACATGAAGAATTTTTGGCTTGTTTAAAACACCTGAAACAGCTCGTTTTAATGCATCTAAAAGTTTGCTGTGATCAATCGGTTTATTAATCCAATCAATAACAGCCAAATCTCCATTAAGTTCCTTGCTGCTCTCATTAGCTTTAATTGAAACAACTATAATAGGAATATTTTTTGTTTTTTCATTTTCCCGTATTTCTTTAATAAGTGTAATTCCGTCTTTATCAGGCAAAATCAAGTCTATTGTTACTACATCATAATTGTTTTTAAATAATAATTGCTTTGTCTGTTCGGCATTATAAGCTATATCAGAAGAATATCCGCTTTGTTCAAACAAAATCTTAATCAATGACGCTACGTCTTTATCATCTTCACAAATTAAAATTTTGGGCTGACCAGAATTATTTTCAATTGTTGAAACAGAGGGTGTGTCTTCTATGTATTCGGGAAGATCAAAATAAAAAGTTGATCCCTCATTAACTCTGGTTTCAAACCCGATACTTCCACCCAATTTTTCAACTATTGCCTTGCAAATATTTAATCCAAGACCTGTACCGCCTTTTGCTCTTCTATCAGAAGAATCCATCTGGGCAAATTTCTTAAATACAGAATCATGAAATTTTTCAGGAATACCGTCGCCGTTATCTTTAACGGAAATGCGTATTTTTGTATTATTTTGAACAACAGAAACCGCTACAGTACCTCCCTCCGGAGAAAATTTTGAAGCATTTGAAAGCAGATTGGCAAGAACCTGCATTATTCTATCTTTGTCTGCCTTGATTTTAACTGCCGGCAATGTCTTTTCAATTAATAATTTAACATTAAACTGATGAGCATAAGGTCTATTTGCCTCTATAGCCTGCTCTACAACTTCCATCACATAAAGAGGTTCGAAAAGAAAATCCATTTTGCCGGCTTCGATTTTTTCAATATCAAGAATGTCATTAATTAAATTTCCGAGCCGCAAGCTGTTATTATGCGCAATGTCTACTAAATCTTTGATTTTTTCGGGAATTTCTCCAAGAGAATTACTTGCAATAAGTCCTAAAGCTCCTCTTATTGAAGTGAGAGGGGTTCTTAATTCGTGACTTACAATTGAAATAAATTCATTTTTCATTATTTCAATTTCTTTACGCTGTGTAATATCACGAATAACAAGTATAAATATAGGTTTATTATTAAAACTTATTTCACTTATTTCTATTTCCACAGGAAAAACAATGCCGTTTTTCTTTTTCCCCATAACTTTATTATTTTCAAAAGTCTTTTTAAGCAGGCATTTTTTTCCCCAGAAAGATTCTTCTTTATGATGCAGACAAGCAGAATCAGCTAATAACCTGCCAAATTTCATATTAATAAGCTCTGACGGGGAATAACCGAATATTTCTTCCATTGCAGGATTGCTTGATTCTATAATGCAATGAGGATTAATTGTTATCACGCCGTCCTGCATGTTGTTCAAAATTGTGCTAATCCTGTTTTCGTTGTATTTTTCCTGCATTAAAGTATTATATACGCCAATAAGCAAGCCAATAACAACAAAACCATAACTTGCTATATCTAAAAAATGTGACGCGATAAACATTGTATCAAACAATTTAAAAGAAAAAGAATCGTATAAAATCTGACTAATTGAAATAAACAGGGACAAAATTAACCAGTATTCAAAATTATTGTTTTTCCAATCACCTTTTTCAAAATAGCCTGCAAGTGTATAAATAAATAATACGGTTGGAATAAATGACAATAATTTAATACAAACTAACGGCGGCAAAGATACGATAGTTAATAATTGAATAAAAAATGTAATTAAAATAAGTGTTGTCGCATATATAATATTATCTTTTATCAAATGGGTTTTTCCGGATTTTTTTTCTTTTTGACGTAATGACAAACTTATACATAAAAATCCTGCAAGAAAGAAGCGGGATATAAATTCACTCCAAAAAATAAAGGTCGATTGCTCTGAAAAAAATAAATAAATAAATAAAGAAGATGAAATTAGAGCATTAAAAATACTTAATGCGGCAACGCTTAAATACCCGCATCCGATGATTAAACTGCTGGTATTTTTATTATAATAATATTGAACAAGAGCTAAAATACTTACAAATAAAGCTATAAAAGTTGATATTATTTCTAAAATTATATGGACATATGCATTACTATTCCATGCAAACCCGTTAAACATATAATAAACAAATACAAGCATTATCGGCAATATTATAAACGTTATTATTTTATTCTGTATTTTCGCGGAATTATCCATAATCGTTCCTTTTATTCTTTTTTATTCATCATGATCAAGATAGCAAGAATTATACTAAGCAAAGTAATTCCTATTATTAATATCTGCAAATTCAGCTTCTGCCTTAATATTTCAGCTTTAGGCACTGTAATAAGAAAAATTAAGCCATTATCCAATTTTTTATAACAGGCAACTTTATCAATCCCATCATAATGATAGCTTATAAGCCCTGTTGGTTTTTTTATAACATTAATTTTCAAATAATTAAATAAAGTTTTATTAATCCATTCGAGTTTTGTGCCAATTTTATATTTTTTGTGAACAACAGTATTTAAATTTTTATCTAATAAAAAGGCATAGCCTGTATCATATACTTTTAAATCCAGAATCGTTTTTTTAATTTTTTCGATAGACATGTCCATCCCTGCGGTGCCGATAAATTTGTTTTTAATATAAACCGGTCTTATATATGAAATCATTGGAACCAAAAGATCTTGATCGGAATAAACATTAGTCCACATAGGTTTTCCGAGTTTTTTTGGTTGATAAAACCATTCCAATTCGGGTTTATCAACAGGATAATAATTTGATATCGGTTCAGTCATAACTATATCAAAGTTTTTGCCTGTTTCATATTTATCATAAACCCATGTTTCATAAACCGTATTACTTTTTATTATTTTCGGGTCAAAATTAAAATAACAACCCATAACTTTGTCCGTATTCATAACAAAGTTTTTAACCAGAGGAATTAAAGATTCTGTATAATCTTTTATATAATTAATTCCATATTTATTTAATTTTTCAGAAGAAAAAGATACTTCTGCATAATCTGCCAAATCTTCTACCGATACTTCTATTTGCCGGAATTCATTTTCAAACATATGTGCTTTATTTTGGGTTAAAAGAAGCAAATTAACACTGGCTTCTTTATTTATTACACTCATACTGGCAATAATACTTGTCAAACCAACCAATATCATTATAATTATGGATGAAAAAACTGTTATTAGTGTTATTCTATGATTTATTTTCATCGTAAAAATTGCTCCCCGAGTATTTTGCTTAAATATTTAGTACAATTAAAATAACTGCAAAAATTCCCATAATTATTATTCCGGCTATTAGTCGCTGCAACTGATATTTTTGTTGAAAAACTTCATCTTTAGGCACTGTTATAACATAAGTAAAATCATTTTTTATTTGCGCAAAACATAAAATCATTTCAATATTATTTTGTTTATAGTTGATTATGCCATTTTTTTCTTTTTTAATTTTATCCTTTAAAAGGTTTAATACTGCTTTATTATTTTCTTTAAACTTTTTCGGATCTTCACCTTTTTTATTAGACTCCATAAGACAATTACAATTATCAAGTAAAAAAGTATAACCCTTCTTATAAACTTTTAAATTAGGTAAAGATTTTATTAAGTCTTCTATTTCAATACTTACTACCGTAAAACCAATTATTGTATTATTTAAAACTATTGGTTTTATGTAGGACATATAATTGAGTCCTGAAAGTTTATCAATATATGGATCGCTCCATAAGACTTCATAATCATTTTTTGCTATTTTTAAAAATTCATTATAATTATTTATTGTTTTATCATCAATAAGTAAAGTTTTTAAATAATCATCTTTATCTTTTTCAACTTTTTGGCTTTGCAAGGTACCATTGCGGGAAGATTTAGCATAAAAATAAGTATTATGTTTTTTATTAAAGCTATATTCTGGAGCTAAATATATATATATTCCAATAAGATCATTATGACTGTTTGAAAACCTTTTTATTATATTATCTAATTGCTCAATATCAGAAAAATCATCCTCAACTTTTTTTGTAGAAGCAATATTAGAAAGAATATAAGACAAATTTTCTATTGTTTTTTCCATAACTTCAAGAGGCGCTTCAATTTTATAAGAGTTTTTTTCAGTCAGATAGTTTAAATTATTTAAAGATTCTTTTTCAATAATATAACTGCCGGTAAATATACACACTACACCTATTAATAATGCTGCAAAAACCGAACACATTATTCTAATAAAAATTGATTTGGAAAAATTATTAAACATTAATTTAGTACATACTCTTTCACTTGATATTATTAGTATAAATTAAATCCAAAAAATCGCGCAATAAATTAACCGATTTGTTCTTAATAAGATTTTTTATATGTCCGGCTAGTGGTGCAGCGATGATGCCCCCTTGACGCGCGCGCCGCAGTTTTCAGTAATTGGCGACTGAGATTATTTAATATCTTTTAGTTTTTCTTTGGCTTGTTTCCAAAAATCCTCAAGCTCATCAATGTTATATTCACTCAAATCCTTTGGAGCTAAAGTTTCCATCATCTGAAACCTTGCCTTAAACTTTTTGTTGGCTTTGATAAGAGCAATTTCAGGGTCAATTTTGTGCCAGCGAGCAACATTTACAACAGAAAACAAAATATCGCCAAGCTCGTCTTCCATAAGTTCTTTATTATTTTCGGCGACTTCATCTTTAAATTCTTGAATTTCAGACTCGAAACATTTCCATAAAGATTCTTCATTAGACCATTCAAAACCTGTTTTTACGGCTTTTTTGCTTAATTCTTGCGCGACAAGAAGAGCCGGCATTGTTTCAGCGATTCCTGAAAGAGCGGATTTTCGCTCGGGTTTTTCTTTTCTCTTGATTTTTTCCCAGTTAACCAGCACTTCATCAGTATCTTTTACTTTTGTATCGGAGAATACATGAGGGTGTCGTCTTATTAACTTATCATTAATGGCTTTTGCAACATCTTCTATAGTAAATTTATTGACTTCGGAGGCAATTTGAGCATGCAACACCACCTGAAGCAAAACATCTCCGAGTTCTTCCTTTAAATTGTCATCGTTTTCTTTATCAATAGCGTCGAGAGCTTCATAAGTTTCCTGTAAAAGGTTTTCCCTTAAGGATTTATGGGTTTGTTCCCTATCCCATGGGCAGCCTTCCGGTGATCTTAAGATGGCAATTGTTTCTATAAGCTGTTTTAAGTTTTTTAATTCGTCTGTGTTCATAAGAGTATTTTACTATGAAAAAATTTTTATCACCCACCCCCAACCCCCTCCCTCAAGGGAGGGGGCTAGAGTTAGTTTTGGGCTCGCTTTCCGTCGCCTGCGGCGACTCGCTCGCCCCCTTTGTTTTTTATAATAAAGCTTTTTTCCGTTTAATTGTTTTAATTAAAGATTAAACACAGGCAATAATTTCGGTTTGCGGAAAACCTCCCGCATGTTTTCTTTCTCTATCCATATTTGCAAGGTTTTTTTGATTATTGAATCTGTATTTACTTCTTCTTTCAGGATAATAGCGTATTCATAATCGAAAAACTCGATTTTTTCTCTTATATCAATGTAATATTCACGGCTGCCGCATTTTTTACAGAATTTTTCTTCGGGAACTAATTTATTCATGAAAAAGTGGGATTTTCTTTTTGTAGAGCAGCATTCACATCTTAAAATTCGCCATGAAATTATTATTTCCTGCCCGCAATCAGGGCAAAAAGTGCCGTCGCTAAACGGATAAATCTTATTATGAGTACATTTTGTGCTGTTGAAGAAAAAATTTAACACAGCATCTCCGATTTTTTGTTGTCATTGCGAGGCTTGAAACGTCTTTAAAAATCAATAATTTTTCTGCCGAAGCAATCTTCTAAAGTGGCGTGTTGTTATCAGGAAGATTGCTTCGTAAGGTCAATTTTAGTTTATAATCCATGTTTTGTGCCTCGCAATGACAGTGCAAATCAATACATAATTAATAATAAAAATAATTTCCGTCAGGTCAAAAATTCGACAGAAATTATTAAGACTATTTTACATATTTATATAAATCTATTCGCTAACGTGCTTTGTATAACCAAGAAAATTCTTTACTTCACTTTTTTCAACCATTTCAACTATTTGAGGCTGCTGTTTCTTTTTAGGGAAACTAAAAGCGGGAAGTTTAAAGCTGAAAACTTTTTTAATAAATCTAAAAATTGAAAGAAAAAAATCCTTTACGGCATTTAAAAGACTTTTGTCATCAACAACAGGATCTTCGCCTATAAGTCTTTTGCCTTCGTCAGAAAGCTTTAACTCATCGTTTTTCTCGCCTGTTCTGACATTTATATAGCCGCTCTGTGATTTAGACCCCCCGTCATTTGCCGTGCTTGTTGCCGGTCTGATTAAATTATTTGAAGGCTTAATAGGGAGCAAATCCATTGTTATAACTCCTAAGGGTATTTTAATAAGTTTAAAACTTTTAAGGATAAATTCTTTAAAAATAAAAAAATTCTATCTATATAAAAACATTATACATTACAGTTGTAGTTTTTAGAAGGTTAACAAATTTTAATATTAAGTTTTGTTAAGATAGTGTGAAAAGTTTAATGTTAAAGTGGAAATTTTTGACCAAGGTCTTATAATTTTTCATGAAAACAGGTTTTATCTAAGTTAAATTTAATAAGCCTATAGGCTAAGAATTAAGAATCCGCGTAATTAAATGAAAATAGACTATCTCAAAATCATTAATACTTTTGTAAAAAGCGCTCTGGCTTCGGGCGTTGAAAATAAAGGCGTTAATGAAAATCTTAAAACAGCTCCCGAAGCTAAAAATACTTTAAAAACGAATGTTTCCCCTAATCAAAACGCTGTATTAGAACTAAATCAAAACATCAGATTTAACTCAATAAATAGAATGGAGCAGGCAAACCTGATGAAAGGGCTTTTGAGCCTTCCTAAGGAGATTGAAGAGCTTTTTAGTTTTCTTATGTACAAAAATATTTCCCCTGAAACATTAGAAACCCTGTTAAAACAAAATCAAAAACTTAATACCGACTTAATCAGGCAAACGCTGGAAGAAAATTCCAAGGAATCCCTGAATAAGCTTTTAAAGCTCTTTCGGCAAGCGCCGGGAGGTACTCAAAACACCGAACAAATGAAGGAAATTTTAACTTTGTTAAGTCAGGTTATCCCTAAAAAAGACGCATCCGCCCAGGAAATTCTTACAAGTCTGACTTTATTATACCTTCCCTGGTTGCCTTTATCTGAAAAACAGGATATAGAAATAAGATTTGAAAAACGTGAAAGCAAAGAAGAGGAGAATTCTGAACAAACAGTACTTGTAATTTATATAACCACAATAAATTTAGGTAGGTTCAAGATTTCAATTATTCTAAACAAAGACTGTTCAGTTAAAATAGAAATTGAGAATACGGAAACCTTGACAGAAACCTCTGAATATCTTGAAAAAATTTTAAAAGGGATAAATGAGCAGACAAGAAAGGATAAAATTAACGCCAAGTTAGAGTTAATGGTTATTTTGGATTCTAAAGAGTCTTCGAAAGAGAAGAAAAGAGAAGTTATTATTTCCCCTGCAAAAGATGTTTCTCCTGTTTTAGTCATTACGGCTCAAAAAATCGCCAAAATTATTCTTGAAACAGACGAAAAAATTTCACTGCTTGAAAGAAGGCAGGAAATGGTATCGAAAGAAGATTAGGCTTTTTACAAAGATTGTCATTATACGTAAATTGTTAATTAGTCAAAATTGTCATTGCGAGCGACCAAAGGGAGCGTGGCAATCCATAAAAAACAAAATGGATTGCTTCGTCAAGACTTTAGTCTTTCCTCGCAATGACAAAATGAAAATTCATCCGTTTAGATGAAATTTTTTGGAAACATTAAAATCCTGCCCTCTTATTTCCGATTAGTAAGAAAGAGAGGGAAAAAAGGAGAGGAAGCTTATGAAACTTTATGGCGGAATTGATATGAATGAGGGAGGAATGATCTCTTCTTTAAGAGATATGACCCTTCAGACAGACCTTATGAACATTATTAACGATAATATTCAAGGGTTTAACAAAGTCGGGTATCAAAAAAAAGTACCGGTTGTATCATCATTTGCGGAATTTATGGGTTCGCATGCTTTGTCTAAAAACGTAGACGAACAGGTGGGCAGAATTAAAATTACAAAAAATCCTCTTGATCTGGCTTTAGCTACTGAAGGGTATTTTCAGGTCATGACTCCCAACGGAATACAATTGACCAGAGACGGAAGATTTAAGCTGGATAAAGACGGGAATCTTCTTACTATCCAGAATTATAAAGCGCTTTCAAAAGAAGGAAAACCTATAAAATTAAACAGCGTTCCAAAAGAACTTACCGATATAAAAATAGAAAAAGATGGCTTGATTAGATACCTTGATAAGGCGACTTTAAAGCTTCGCGAAGCCGGAACGATTTCTATAGTTACAAGTTCAAGCGCAATTCTTGAAAATCCTGATGTTAAACAGGGTTATGTAGAAGAATCAAACGTTGCGATGCATGAAGAACTTTTTAATATGGTGCCTATAAGACGAAATTTTGAAGCAAACAGGCAAATGTTCATCATACAAAATGACGCTTTGACAAAGGCTTTACAGGAATTGGGAAGATCATCTTAATAACTTAAAAGGATTATAAAATATGACTACACTACAAGGTTCAATTTCAAAACTGGTAAATAACTCAAACGCGATGTTTGAGTCTTTTGGCTATATTTCATCAAACGTAGCAAATTTAAATACCAATGGTTTTAAGGCGCAAAGATTTGAAACTTATTTGAACGTTGACGGAAGTCTTGAAGGGACTTTAAGAACGGATTATTCAAAAGGCGATCTTGTAAGAACAACCAGGGATCTTGATATTGGTATTGATGGGGCGGGATTTGTTCCTGTAACAAATAAAGACGGTTCGGTTGCTTATACAAGAGATTGTTCTTTTGCCGTTAATGCCGAAGGTTATATTGTTTCGTCAGACGGATGGCTTGTCGCAGACGGTATTAAAATTCCCGCAAATTATGAAAAGCTTAAAATCAAACCTGATGGAACAGTTACGGTTCTTAAAAAAAATGATACAACTTTTGAAACTATCGGAAAAATCCCTCTTGTGTCCTTCAATAACCCTGAAGGATTGAATAAACTTGAAGGAAATAAAGTAGCCCCCACAAAAGATTCGGGAAAAGCAACTTTGATTGCCGATCATTCAAGCATAAAACAGGGAATGCTTGAAAAAGCAAACGTTGATGTATTTTCTTACGTTAATGAAAGTTTGAAACTTAACGGCAGTTTGATTGCCAGCACGAGGCTTGTAAAAGTTGTTGATGAAATATACAGGCAGTCTATTAACTTGAGGCAATAATTAGGGCTGTCATTCTGAGGACTTTAGTCCGAAGAATCTGTCCATTTGACTATTTTCACTATTTGACAGATCCTTCGCTTCGCTCAGGATGACAAAGAAGACTCAGGATGACAAGAAAAAAATAAAATAACAAAAAAGAGGAAAATATATGTCTTTCAGTTTAAATGGACAACTCGACAAAACAAATATGATGCTCGACTTGATAACAGTCAAGCAGCAGGCTCTCAGTTCCAACATAGCAAACGTGAACACTCCCGGCTATGTTAGACAGGATGTTAGTTTTCAGCAATATGTAGGAAAGCTTAACAGTCCTCTTGAAACAAAAATGGCAAAAACCATAGGTCCTTGCCCGGTAATGGAAGAAAGACAAGGGAAAGTAAACATAGCAGAAGAGCTTATGGCTATGCAAAAAAATTCTTTGTTTTATTCTGTGGCGACAAGAAGAGCAAATTCTTTGATTCAGGAATTAAAAACTGTTGCGCAAGTAGGAAAGTAGGTAATTAATGGGATTATTAGATTCATTAAATATAGGCGAATCAGCTTTAAACGCTCACGGAAAACGCCTTGAAGTACATGCAAAAAACATAGCGAACCTCGATACACCGAATTATGTCAGAAAAATTCCAACATTAATGGCTTTGGACGATATTTCTTTTCATGGTTTGCTTAATAGAATGAAAGAAAATGTGTTTAATACGGGAACTTTACCGAATATTTCCGGCGGAGTAACTCTTACGGGAGTTATTGAAGATCCGACTCCCGGAGAACTTGTTTATGCTCCGGGACATCCTGATGCGGACGCAAACGGATATTATAGAAGGTCAAACGTCAATCCCATGATTGATATGGCAGATTCATTACTTACATCAAGAGCCTACGAAGCAAACATTGCCGTAGTTTCAATCACAAAAGCAATGGCAATGAAAGCTGTAGAAATAGGAAGATAATTTTTTAAGAGGAAAAGGGGATGTTCAGTCAATCAATACAAAATATGATACAGTCTGCCAGCATTAAATCGGCGCAGGAAAGAGTTTCACAGATAGAATCAATTCTTGCCGGTCAAACAAAAGCAATTTCTCCTGCTATTAACGGCAATCAAGAAGCAAATCTTCCTAAATTTGCTGATTTTATGAAGTTGACTCCTCCTAAAGGACTTAAATATAAAGTTGCGGAACTTCCGTCTCTTTCAAAAGGTCAGATTCAACAACTGGTAAGTCAGGTTTCTGAAAAATATAAAGTAGACGACAAATTAGTAATGGCTTTAATCCAACAGGAATCTAACTTTAACACCAGCGCAGTTTCAAAAGCGGGAGCTATGGGTTTAATGCAATTGATGCCGGGGACTGCAAAAACTTTAGGGGTTTTAAATCCTTTCAGCGCGGAGCAGAACATTGAAGGAGGAGTCAAGCACTTAAAAAACATGCTGGATAAATACAAAGGTAACTTGATTCTTGCGCTTGCCGCATACAATGCCGGCGGAGGAAGCGTGGATAAATACGGCGGAGTGCCGCCATACAAAGAAACACAAAATTATGTCAGAAAAATTCTGGCGAATTATTTAGGGTAAATAAGTCTTTGTCATTGCGAGGCAGACAACATGAATTATAAGCTAAAATTAGTCTTACGAAGCAATCTTCCCAATGACAATACGCCACTTTTGAAGATTGCTTCGTGAGTTTAATCAATGACTTTGCAGACATTGCATGCCTCGCAATGACGACTCAACCAACATAAGAAAGGGAAAGAGGAAAAAATTATGAGAGGATACGTTCCAAAATTACTTTTACAGGCTGATATAGCTGAAACAAGAGGCGTAATGGGCAGCAGCCCGATGCGACTTCAGTCACTCGCTACTTCTCCCGAAATTCCAAGTTTTACTGATGTTATGACAGGTCTTGTAAAAGAAGTTGATGCTACGGTAAAAGCCCCGGATGCCGTGCTTGAAAGTGCTATGCTCGGCAACGGAGCCGATATTCATGATGTTATGATTGCTATGTCAAAAGCTGAAGTAGGTTTAAACATTACGACACAAATGACTACAAAAGTAATACAAGCGTATGAGAAAATTATGGCTATTCAGGTGTAGAATAGTATATGGATTTACAGGGTAATACTGTTTGTTTATATAAAATAAACAGATAAAATATTAGAGAAGGGTTGTCAAAAAGTGAATCCTCAAACTTTATCTCAAAATAAACCGGCTTTAATAGGTATAATTGCAACGATAATAGTTGTAATTATACTTGCTGTTTTTATGATGTCTTCTTCAAAGGGTTCAAAAGAAGCAGAAGCTGTAAAATCACCTGAAATTAAAGAAGAAGTTCCTCTTATGACAACTGATAGTGTAGGAAAGGCTCTTGAAATACAGGCTTTACTTGCACAAGAAGGAATTACGGTAAGAAAAGGCGGAAAAGGTTCTAAAATTGAGCTTGTTCTCTCCCCTAAAGATAAAATCACTGAAGACCAAAAAGATATGGCTATAATACATATAGTTAAAAGCGGTCTTATGGACAAAAACGTAGGTCTTGAAGTTTTTGACAAGGGTGATTTTACTTCCTCGAGAGAAGATAAAAGAATCAGGCTTTCAAGAGCCATTAACGGTGAACTTGCAAGGCTTATTAAAAAATTGCCCAGAATAAATGATGCTTCTGTTTTTGTTTCAATTCCTAAAGATACTATTTTCACCGCCATGCAGCAGCCTACTACAGCAACTATTCAACTTGTAGTTGATTCTTCAGAAGACAAACTTGATAGAAATATTATAAAATCAGTAATAAACCTTATAATGGGCAGTGTTGATGATCTTCAAGCTGAAAACATCTCAATTACAGATACAAATGGAAACGTTTATTCAAGCGTAGAAGATGCCAGTGCTAATATGCTTGACATGCAGGAAGAAAAAGACTCATATATGAAGAAAAAAATAAATGCCCAGCTCGACAGGTTGCTTGGAAAAGGAAATTATGTCGTCACTGTAAGCACGTATTTAAGAGAAATTCCTGTTGAAACCGCTAAAATTACTTATAATCCTCAGGATTCTACTGTGGGGAGCAAACAAAAATTTACTGAAGATCTGGGCGACAGATCTCAAGACAAAAGCAAAATGAGCAATGCGGTAAGTTCTTTCTTGCCGGGCGGTCTTCCTTCTCCTGAATCAAGCCAAAACAGAAATTACGCAAGAAATGCGGAAGAATACAGTTATAAAGTTGGTCAAACACAGACAACAGAACTTAAAAAACCGGGAATACTCGAAGAAATATCAATTGCAGTTACTATAAATCAGGGTTCAATTCCTGCCGAGATGACTGTAGAGCAGCTTAAAGGACTTATTGCCAGAACAGCCAACCCTAAAGCAAGCGCGCAAAATGTTGAAATAGCCTTTGCTGATAACATAAACCCTTATCTCGCAAACGAAAGACCCGTTCAAAAACCGGAGCCTGAAAATTCAGGAAACCCATGGTGGACAGTCGCAGCTTTATTGGGGGGAGGCTTGATCTTAGGGCTCGCTTTCATTGGCGGAAGAACTAAAGATGCCGCTTCCAAGCAGCAAAGAGAAATCGATCATCTTTTAGAAAGAACTGTAAATCAGGAAAAAGCTTTACAGGACGCTCATCAAAAAACAAATCAACTTCAAAATATGCAGCAGCAAATGTATCAAAATTTAACAACGGCTCAACAGCAACAGCCACAAGCGGCTATTCCTGATCTTAGAAGCACAATTCAGGATATACAAGAAAATATTGAAGAAGATATTGACGAAAAAGAATTTGCAACAACTTTAAAAAGCTGGATAGAAACTTCGAATTAGAAAATTGTCATGCTGAACTTGTTTCAGCATCTGTTCAACATTGAATAGACCCTGAAACAAGTTCAGGGTGACGGAAAGATTTAAAAGATAAATTAAGGGCAGAGGAGCATATAGTTGGCTATAACAACTTTAAATTCTCAGGAATTTGCAAAAGATCTGGCTCAACAGGCTATAAATTATGTGCCTGCTGATTTAACAGATGAGCAAAAAAATTATGTCGCCAAAAAAGTCTTTGAATTTAGCTTAATCGCGGGAAATCATCTCATTGAACGTTTTAATCAGCAGCTTGACGATGAACAGGCCAGAACTATCGTTCAATTTATTGGTGAATGGACTTTTCATAAAAACATTGACATTATAAGAGCTGATATTCCTACTGAACACTGGGCTGAAATTCTTCAGCAGGTGGCTTTTGCTGCTTTGCAGGTTGCCATACAGTCATTTATAGAAAAACAAGATCAGACAAAAATTGCCGCAACTATAGAATTACAAGTTACAGCTGCTTATGAATCATGTATAAACGGGCTTGCAAAGGCTGGGGTTATACCTGAAGACAAAGTTAACGAGGTAATTTCATATTCTAACGTTGACAATATGGCAAAAGAGTCTGGCGGAACTGCAGTAGAAGATGAAGACAAGATTATAAAATATGCCGCAGTAGCAATAGTATTAAAAAAAATGTCAAAAGAAAAAGTTGAAAGCATTCTTTCAAACTTTACCCCTGAAGAACAACAAAAAATACAATCTTATCTAAATATTGAAGGGCTTGAACAAAAAATTGATCCGATTTTGGTATATCAATACTTGACTGACCTGAAAAAAAGTGTCGCAAACATTGCAAGACCTAAAATAACAGAAGTTGTCGCAGGAATAAAAGCTTTGAAAAAGAGATTTAATGACGAAGAAATCTTTAATACATTAAGTTATGAAAGGTCTTTAGTTCTTAATTATGTTGAAACCTGCCTTTTTGAAAGCTCGTCAAAAGCTTTAAAAGTTGAATTTTCTCCTTATATTGCCAAAATATTATATAATTACGTTAAATCAAAGCTTGTTCCACAAAATTAGCGCGATTTTGATGCAAATACTCGGGTCGTCATTGCGAGCGACCATCGGGAGCGCGGCAATCCAAAAAATATTGTTTGTTTTGTTTTTGGATTGCTTCGTCAGCGGCATAGCCGATTCCTCGCAAAGACAAGGTGACCTGTTACTTGTTCGCAATGGCTGAAGATAATGAAGTTTTGTTACAAAATAGCATTTTTTATTCAGGAACAGTAAAATAAAAAGTGAGTAATAGTGGTTAAAATGCCGATATGATTATCAAAAAAAATAAAAATAATTCAAATGATCCTTCAAATTCAAATCAATCCAAACAAAATGTTGATTTGAATTCCAAACCTGTTGCAAAAAAACCTCCTATTCCCGCATTTCAGCAGCCTTTAATAAAGGACAGACAGGAAAGACGAAGAGGAGACAGAAGAAGAGGCTATAGACGCACGGAAGACAGGAATCTTATTTCGAGAGCGCAGGAAGAAGCCAATGCAATAAAAGAATCCGCAGCAAAAGAAGGGTTCGAGTATGGGATTGAACTCTCAAAAGAAGAATTAAAAAAACTGAATCAAGCTATTACCGAGCTTCTTCAGACCAAAGAAAAAGCGCTGGAGCAAACTGCTCCTGATATTGCTTTTTTAGCGGTAAAAGTTGCCGAAAAAGTAATTAAAAAACAACTTGAAATTGACGACTCAATTGTTTTAAACATAGTATCAGAAGTTATAAAGTCTTTAGGTAAAGGCGAAACAAATATATTGATCAAAACAAATCCTGCTGATACACAATTAATTCAGGAAAATATTCCGGATTTATATCCTTATGGCGATTCTAATACCAAAATTACCGTAATTAAGGATGAAAAAGTTGATTGGGGAAGCTGTATTGTAGAAACAAAAAGCGGAATAATTGATGCCAGATTCTCAACGCAGCTTCAAATTTTACAAAAAGCCCTTGAAGCAGGCTTATAACTAATGTCACCCTGAATTCACAATCTGTCATTCCGAACTTGTTTCGGAATCTATAAAACAAAGAATAGATGCTGAAACGAGTTCAGCATGACGAAGAAAAAGTTCAGCATGACGAAAGAGAATGACAATAATAAAACATAAGGAGAAAATTTAATTTGGCTGGAGCACAGGGACAAAGAGGAATGTTCGGAGAAATACTGTTCGGCATATTTGTGCTCGGACTTATTGTAATTCTCATAGTTGAGCTGCCTCCCTGGATTATAGATATTTGCATCAGTTTAAATATTACTCTTGGCATAGTTCTTATGGCTATGTCGCTTTATGTGCAAAGACCTCTTGATATGGCTGCTTTTCCATCTGTTATTCTTATTGGAACATTGTTCAGACTTGTACTTTCGATTGCAGCAACGAGAGTTATCCTTACAAAAGCAGAAGGTGGCAAAGTTATTGAAACTTTTGGCGAGTTTGTAACAGGCGGGAGCCTAATTGTAGGCTTTGTAATATTCCTTATCATTACCCTTGTTCAGTTTCTTGTAATTACAAAAGGTTCTGAACGTATAGCGGAAGTTTCTGCAAGGTTCGCGCTTGATGCTATGCCGGGAAAACAAATGACCATTGATTCAGACTTTAACCAGGGGCTTATTTCTCCGGAAGAAGCAATAAGAAAAAGAGAAGATCTTCAAAGAGAATCGTCTCTTTACGGTGCTCTTGACGGTGCTATGAAGTTCGTAAAAGGGGATACGATCGCGGGCATTATTATTACAATAATAAATATTATAGGAGGATTAGCTGTAGGGGTTTTAACAATGGGGATGCAACCCGGAGATGCGGTTGAAACCTTTACAAAATTAACAATAGGTGACGGTCTTTCAGCCCAGCTTCCTTCATTATTAATGGCTATATCTTGTGGTATTACAATGACAAGGACTACAGCTGCAAATTCAAGTTTAGCCAAAGATATAATGGCGCAGATTTCAAACAAACCAAACAGTTTATGGCTTGCGGGCGGTTTTCTTATGTTTATCGCTTTAACTTCATATTGGACAGGTTTTCCATGGTTTACTTTTTTAGTACTTGCTCTAATTCTCTTTTTTACTGCATTTACTGTTCTTATTCAACACGATGTGCAAAGCCAATATAGTGAACTGGAATCTGTAAAACAAAACATGCAGGATCTTGTTAATCCTAACAAAATGTATGAACGGCTTGGTGTTGATATTCTAAGTTTGCAAGTGGGAAACGGGCTTCTTTCTATTGCTGATCCTGAACAAGAGGGACAGCTTCTTGCTAAAATTGCTGCTTTAAGGCAAAGAATGACAGATGAATTCGGGTATATTATTCCCAGTATAAGGATTATGGACAGTTCTGCCATTAGCGACAACGAATATTTAATTTCTATAAGAAATAATTCTGTAGCAACAGGGTTGGTTTATCCTGAAAGGCTTATGGTTATAGCAGATCAATGGGAAAGCTTTGGTAAAGCTGTTCCTAATGATGTTGTAACCGGAGTTGATCCGACTTATCAACAGCCTGTATATTGGATAAAACCTGAGCAGCTCCAAGAAGGCGAGAGAATTATGGGTATTGACGCTACAGATGCAATTGTTTCGCATTTGCAGGATAGTTTACGCAGATATGTAGATGAAATTATGACAAAAACCGACGTTATTAAACTTATGGAACTCGTCAAAACGCAAGATCCAACTCTTATTAATGATCTTGTGCCTGCTATTATTTCAACAAGCGATCTGCGTAAGATATTTGTCAATCTGTTACGCGAAAAAGTTTCCATTAAAGACATTATATTTATATTTGAAAGACTCTGCGACTTTGCAAGGTTCTCTAAAGAGCCTGATATTCTCTCTGAAAGACTGCGTGCAGCACTTGGAAGACAAATATGTCTTGGCAATGCAACTAATGATAAAGTGCTTCATGTTGTTACACTTTCGCAGGAATGGGAAAAAGTTCTTGATGATTCCTGTCAGAGAACAGAACTTGGAACAATGTTCTTATTAAATCCTCTACAGGTGCAGGAATTAATTGAATATGCCGCAACTGTCCTTATGAGGGCACATCAAACAATAGGTCAACAGCCTGTGATACTTTGCTCGCCACGAATCAGGCTTCCTCTTTATCAGTTGCTTGAAAGACATATTCCGACCGTCGTTGTTCTTTCTTACAGCGAACTTATAACTGACATTAGGGTTGAACAAGTCGATATAATTGGCGAAGAAATGATGAGTTACAGTTAATTATTTTATTGCTTATTGTTAAAAAAGGATTAAAATTGAATTATGGATAAAAAGCAGGAAAAATTAGACAAAAACTTGAAGTGAGGTTTTTATGAGTTATTTAGATGGGTTTATACTTTTTATTATATTATCAACTTTTGCTTTTATTACTATAAGAGGAGTGCTTAAATTAAGAGCCTTGGGCTGGTAAACTATAATTAATATGCAACAAATACCGACAAATAAGCTTTCTCAAATAAAGGACAAAGCTCTCGACATAATTAATACTACAGAAACCTTTCAATACAAAGGAACTGTGTCGAAGCTTCTTGGTCTTACAGTTGAAGCAAAGCTCCCCGGTTTAAAGATAGGGGATTTATGTTTTATAGAAACAACAGACGGAGATAAGAAGCCTGCTGAAGTTGTTGCATTTAAGGGTGATGCGGCTCAGATGCTCCTTCTTTATGACGGGGGCGGAATTGCGCAAGGAAGTCTTGTTACTTCTACGGGAAAGCCCATTATGGTTCCTGTAGGTGATTTTTTACTTGGAAGACTGATAAATCCGCTCGGCGCGCCTCTTGATGGAAGACCTTTAGACACATCTAACGCAAAATTTGTTTCTGTAGAACACGCTCCGCCGGATGCTTTTACTCGCCCCATAATAAAAAACAAATTTTCTTCAGGTGTCAGGGCAATAGATGGAATGCTTACTCTTGGCGCAGGACAGAGGATGGGGCTTTTTGCAGGAAGCGGCGTGGGAAAAAGTACTATGCTTGGCATGATTGCCAGAAATTCCGAAGCAGACGTAAATGTTATGGCTCTTATCGGAGAGCGGGGAAGGGAAGTTAAGGAATTTATAGAAAATTCTCTCGGACCTGAAGGAATGAGAAAGTCAATTCTGGTATGCTCAACAGGTGATCAACCGCCTCTTATAAGGATGAAAGCTCTTCTTACCGCAACAGCTGTCTGTGAATACTTTAGAGATCAGGGAAAAAAAGTTTTCTTAATGACTGATACCGTTACAAGATGTGCTATGGCAGGAAGAGAAGTGGGTCTTTCTATTGGAGAACCTCCTACAATGAAAGGATACCCTCCTTCAATCTTTTCATGGCTTCAAAAAGTTCTTGAAAGAACAGGCGCAAGTCCAAAAGGTTCCATAACGGCTCTTTATACAGTGCTTATGGAAGGCGATGACATTAACGACCCTGTAGTAGATACTGTAAGAGGTATTGTAGACGGGCACATATTCCTTTCGCGAAAAGTTGCAGAAATGAACCATTATCCTGCTATTGACGTTTTGGGAAGCGTCAGCAGGCTTTTTACCGAAATATGTGATCAAGAGCATATGGAAGCTGCTGCTAAAATGCGTAAGATGCTTGCTATGTACAGAGAAAATAAAGATTTAATTGATGTTGGCATGTATCAACCGGGTTCAAATCCTCAACTTGATCTTGCTATTCATATGATGCCAAGCATTAATGCTTTTTTACAACAAAGAACTGCTGACTCTGTAAATATGGACGGCACTATAAGTACCATAAAACAAATGATGGCTGATATTAACATCTAAGGAGAATTATTTAAATTTATGTTTGATAAGATAAAAAAAAGAGACGGTGCTGTTGTTGATTTTGAGTTGGAAAAAATAACGAATGCTATCTCAAAAGCAGGTAAAGCAACAGGTGAATTTGATAAAACAGCCGCTCATAATCTTGCTGTAAAAGCTATAAGCCTTGCGCATAAAGTTCTGAATACTCAAATTCCTTCTATTGAAGAAATTCAGGATATCATTGAAGAAACCCTGATGGATTCTCCTTATCATAAAACAGCAAAAGCTTATGCTATTTATAGAGATCAGCATATAAAATTACGAGAAATAGTTAATCAGGATAAAATTGAGCTTATTGACAAATATCTTGACCAGTTGGACTGGAAAGTCAAGGAAAATAGCAACATGTCTTTTTCTTTGCAGGGGTTAAACAATTATATTTCCTCTGAAGTCAATAAAACATACTGGTTAAACAAAATATATTCTAAAGAGATAAAAGAAGCACATCTGAATGGTGATTTTCACATCCATGATTTAAACGTGCTTTCTGTTTATTGCGTTGGCTGGGATTTAACAGATCTTTTAATGGAAGGATTCAAAGGAGCGCCCGGAAAAATTGAGAGCAGACCTCCAAAACGTTTCAGAACCGCTCTTGGGCAGATGGTTAATTTTCTTTTTACTCTTCAGGGAGAATCTGCTGGAGCTCAAGCTTTTTCAAACGCGGATACTCTTCTTGCGCCTTTTATAAAATATGATAATTTGAGCTATAAAGATGTCAAACAAGCTTTGCAGGAATTTGTTTATAATTTAAACGTACCGACAAGGATTGGTTTTCAGACGCCTTTTACTAATATTACGCTTGATCTTGTTGTGCCTTCTCATTTGGCCAATCAAAACGTAATTATTGGCGGAAAAATAATGGAAACAACTTATAAAGAGTTTCAAAATGAAGTTGATATCTTCAATAAGGCTTTTCTTGAAGTGCTTATGGAAGGCGATGCAAAAGGAAGAGTGTTTACTTTCCCGATTCCAACGTACAATATAACGAAAGATTTTGACTGGGACAATCCTAATCTTAAAGGGTTATGGGAAATTACCGCAAAATACGGGATTCCCTACTTCTCTAACTTTGTAAACTCTGATATGAAGCCGGAAGATACCCGCTCAATGTGTTGCAGGTTAAGGATTGACAACAGGGAACTTATGAAAAAAGGCGGCGGTTTATTTGGCGCTAATCCTCTTACAGGTTCTGTAGGGGTTGTAACAATTAATCTTGCAAGGTTGGGGCTTTTATCAAAAGACGAAGATGACTTCATAAAACGGCTTGGGCATCTTATGGAGCTTGCAAAAAATTCTCTTGAAGTAAAAAGAAAAATTCTTGAAAGGCTTACAGATCAAGACCTTTATCCATATTCAAAGTTCTATCTCCGCGATATAAAACTACGGGACAAGTTGTATTGGAAAAATCATTTTTCCACGATAGGGATTTGCGGGATGAATGAAGCATGCGAGAATCTTTTCCGTGAAAACATGGCTTCTGAAAAGTCAAATCAATTTACTTTAAAAGTTCTTGACTTTATGAGAAACAAACTTGAGTCTTATCAGGAAGAAACAGGCAATAATTACAATCTTGAAGCAACACCCGCGGAAAGTGTTTCTTACAGGTTTGCCAGTCTTGACAAAAAAATGCATCCAAAGGGTGTTTGCGCTAATGAAAAGGAATTTCAGGACGGAGCAGAGCCTTTTTATACAAATTCTACACAGCTTCCAGTTATGTATTCTGACGATGTATTTGAAATTCTGGATTTGCAGGATGAAATTCAGACAAAATACACAGGCGGAACTGTTTTACATATTTTTGTCGGGGAAAAAATAGAATCTATCGAGATAGTAAAAAATTTGGTCAGGAAAATCTGTAACAGTTATCATTTGCCGTATTTTACGATTACCCCGACCTTTAGTATATGTCCTTCTCACGGGTATATAGCAGGCGAGCATTTTAATTGTCCTGATTGTTCTTCAGCATGTGAAGTTTATTCTCGTGTTGTAGGGTATTTAAGACCTATAAATCAGTGGAATAAAAGTAAGCAGGAAGAATTTAAGCTTAGAAAAACCTTTAAAATAAATAAATATACTGAAGATTAAAAATTTAGCCAATCCATCCTTGTGTTTCAGCGTGTTTTTTAAAAACGTCGTCGACTTTTTTATATATGTCTTTATAATTAGGTATTAAAAGACTGCTGTTAAAAAGATTTAAATCATCTCCCGAAAATTGAGGTGCTGATGTTGTTATATAAACTTTTCCATCTTGTCCCGTTACTACTGTTGCATTAAGAGGAGCTGATGTAGCACCTGATGAATATGAACTATCTGATTCTTTGAAATAATGATCCATCTTATTAGCTGTATTATGTATTCTATTTGCCAACTCTTTGTCATGATTTTTTTCATTTGAAGTTTGAATACAATAATTTCCGCTAAAACCTAAATTTGCTTTTGAAACGTTCATAATTTACTCCTGTCTTATTAAATTTAATTACATATTTTTTTTATTTCTGCTTATATAAATCATGTGAATATAAAAAATTGCTTCGAGTTTTTCAAAAAAATTTATTAATTTTTTGGGGGGGGGGTGAAAGTAGGCTATTAGTAAGGGTTTCGGGTAATTGGATTTTGCTTAATATTTCTTAATACCTTGTGTTTTTTTTAAAAAATGTCATTCTGAAGTAATAACAACATAATTAACTCGAATTGCTAATTAGCTGAAATTCAACTATAGTATTGATTGTCATTGCGAGCGACCAACGGAAGCGAAGCAATCCAAAAAATGATGATTTTTTCTTTGGATTGCCGCGTCGGGCTTTCAGCCCTCCTCGCAATGACAGGAGGAAATTTAACTAGCAATTCGAGTTAATTAGAATATGTCATTCTGAGGGCTTTAGCTCGAAGAATCTATCCAATTCTCAACACATGCCTAAATCCCAAGAAGGACAGATCCTTCGCTTTGCTCAGGATGACAAAAAAGGGGAAACACCATGATTATTGGCGGATTTCAAAAATTTTCACTTCTTGATTACCCTGATAAAATTTCTGCGATAATTTTTACACAGGGCTGTAATTTTCGCTGTTCATATTGTCATAATAACCAGTTGTTGGACAAAGAACCTTCTGCTTCAACGATAAATCCACAAGAAATTTGGGATTTCCTCAATAAAAGATGGAAACAAATTGACGCGGTTGTGATTACAGGCGGAGAACCAACCATTCAGCCTGATTTGATTGAATTTATGCAAAAAATAAAAAATTCAGGTTTTTTAATAAAGCTTGATACCAACGGGAGCAATCCTGAAGTTATAGAAGAGGTTATAAAGCTTAAACTGGCTGATTATATTGCTATGGATATAAAAGCCCCTCTTGAAAAATATCAGGACATAACAAATTCAGCAGTTGACACAGAAAAAATACAGGAAAGTATTAATATAATTAAAAACTCTGATATTGAATACGAATTTAGGACAACTATCTTAAAGACACAGTTAAGCAAAGACGATATTTTGCAAATAAAAAACCTTGCAAAAGGCGCAAGGCTATTAATTTTACAAAAATTTGTCCCTTCCGAAAATTTATCAAATAATTCACAAGATGAATTAAATTATACAAATGATGAATTTGAAAATTTCAGAAAAATCATTAAAGACAGTGTTTCAGACTGTTTTATCAGATAAAATTAAACGTTAAGAATATATCCGCCGTTTTCTGCATTAACAAGTATATTTCCGGCGAGTTTCTTTCTTAAATTTCTTATGTACTTATAAACATAATCATTCGGTAAGTTTAAAATCTTTGCTATTTCGTTTGCAAAGACTTTTCTTTTTTTGTTCTTGCAAAAATAATTAAAAACAACTTCTTCTCTTTTATTCAGCTTTTCTTTGAAAGAAATTTTAATTTCTATATCAGGTTTTTGAGGTGCTTCAACAGCTTCAACCGCTTCAACTACTTCAACTACTTCATCTGCTTTTTTATTAAGTATATCGTGAAGATCATTAGTTTCTTTTTTTTCAGCAGAAACAACTTTACCAAGTCTTTTTGCATAATCTTCAAGTGTTATTCTTTCTGTAGACCTTCTCCAGTTTACAATATCTTCTTTTGTCAGAACTGCGGTCATATTTTACTCCTTTATTTGACTTTTTCGTTTAATATTAAGCGCAACAAACATATGTACTCAACAAAATTGTGATATGCTTACATATATAGTAAAAACCTAAAATTAAACAAAATTGCGTTTTTTTATATAAAATTAATGTTTTGTAATAAATTACTTAATAATCTATATTTATTAAAACATAAAAATTTGTGGATTATTACTTATATTTACAAGTTTGGGCTATAATGTAACATATTATTTTGATAATGGTATAAAAATATGAAAGTTGTTATTTTAGCCGGCGGTTTCGGAACAAGAATAACCGAAGAAAGCCAATATAAGCCAAAGCCTATGATAGAAATAGGTGAATATCCCGTATTGTGGCACATAATGAAGATTTATTCTCATTACGGCCATAACGATTTTATTATTTTATTGGGCTACAAAGGCTATGTAATC